>Ga0099848_1000543_pt1 | contig 17923 bp, 7 predicted proteins | sample CB_VirMetaG_3_FD_78179 | JGI IMG/M metagenome (GOLD analysis project Ga0099848, IMG submission 78179) | Freshwater to marine saline gradient viral communities from Chesapeake Bay - CB_1508_1S Viral MetaG | ecosystem: Environmental > Aquatic > Marine > Coastal | place: USA: Chesapeake Bay...
ATACCAAGACCACTAATGGATACTGCGCTATTTAATCCGATCTTAGTTGCAGTTGCGCTCTTACTGGCTATGAGCGAACCTCCAGAAGTCATATTTTCAATAGCAATTTTTGCATCGGCTCCTGTTTCTTGGCCAGCTTTTGCTACCAAAGAATTCCAAGTTCTATCTGTTAATCTAGATAAATAATCTATTCTGTCATTTGGTTGTGATTCCGGAGTTATAGAAGCAACACTTGTCCATCCATCGCCTAAATCGCCACCTAAAAATTGGGCTATTCCAGTTCCATTTCCTGGATATATATTTCTTTTAAATATTTCAAGATCTCTTTGGCTTGAAAAATTTGACCAAAGTTGATTCATCAAACCAAAAATTCCATTTCTATATTCTGGAGTGCCAGTTATGAATGCATCTGACAATCTACCAGTCGCCGATCCAATATTTTCGTTTCCAATTAGATTATAAGCTTCTGCGATTGCATCAACTCTTGAAAAGTGTTTAATCTCTTCTTCCGAGGAAAGAGGCTCATAAATCATCGAACCAAAATGTCTTATTCCAAATTTGTTTTCAGAAAATACTAATCCCCTATTTGCGTAAGCTACAGCTTCTCTAAATCTAGAAGTCCCCATTGAAAGAAGTCTTACCATTAAATCTCTTGGTTCTGACAGCCAAAGACCAGTATTTATGCCTCCATCAATTTTTCCACTATCACCTTTTTTGTTAGTAGAATTAACTACTGCACCCAGTTCTATTGCATCTGATTGAGCTGTTACAGTAACGATTTCTCCTTGCTCTACTTCAGTTATAGTCCCATTAAATAATGTTTGCAAAGAATTTGGATTTGCTCCATAACCACCTCTTAGATGAACTCTTACTCCAGGTTTTAATCTTATATTTTCAATATCTACAACATAGTCGTTCTGCATGTGTGCAAGAATATTTCTTGCTTTATTTAAAGTTACATCAATGACCGAAGACAGCCCCTCTGTTAGGCTGGGATTATCCTGGATTCTTTCATCTCCATATTGGTCTAGATTGGGATTAAATATTGAGCTTGATTCTTTTTTTGAAAGTTTTGAATAAAGATTTGATAATCTAAAAACAAGAGTATCTCCAACTAGATCCTCCGAAGAAACTATTGAGAAATCTATAATAGATTGTAGCCCATAAAAATTATCAAATAACTTAACTCCTGCAATCATTCCACCTTCATCTATCAGCCACAGCATGTAGGTTGGAAAAGCTCTAAGCATTCTTCCTGAAGTGTCTCTATACTGAGTATCTACTAGCGATCTTTCCCAGTGCTCTTCAAGGCTTCCAGAATATGGTTTTCCGTATTCAGACATTGGAGTCAATGCGTACACTGAGCTATTCACATTAACTTTAGACGGATCTGAATGATCATCTGTTATGTTTCTTCCGGTCAGAATATTGCCTTTTTCTGATTTTTTAACATTTACTCCGTCAATAGTTAAATAAAATCTTCCATCTTTTTCAGTATCCGTATAGCCAAGGTAAACTTGTGATCCTATCGTCATCATTGTCGGAATTTTTGTTGGCTCATTTTGATCTATTATTGGATACGTTTGCATGTTTGCCATAAAGTCTAAATCGTCTAAAGTAAAACTAACTTCTTCTTCTTCTTTTAGGCTATATTTTCCATCTAAAGCTGCTTGAATTTGGGCAAGTAGTTTCTGGTTAGAATAATCTATATCACCAACTTGATAAGGAGCGGAGCTGACAGCGTTAGAAAATGACGCCTGCGTATCATCTAATTGTTCATTAGAATTATATTCAATTGCATCAGTTATAAGTTTTTTGTTTTTCTTTATCAAATTAAAAATTGTTGTTTCGCCAAGATTTGGATTAGTCGCACGTGCATTAAAAAATTGGAAAAATGATTCATAACTTATTTGATTTATTTGCAGATAGGTGATTACTTCATCTAATAAATCTTTTTCAATTTGAACTTTATCACCGGCGTAATCTGCCAGTCTATAGTTATTGGAATATGTTCTAATTAAATCTGTTATTTTCTGGCCAACAGGATGGTTAAGAAGATCTAATGTTTGTTTACCTATACCCTGATTATTGCCAGGAAGAATTAATTCTTTTGGCCTATATTTAACATTGTTTATAACATCTTTGTCGAACATTTCAAAACTTCTAAAATAAAAGTCAGGATCTAGGTGTCCTACTACTTCATTTTTTGCATCTTTTACCTCTAGTGGAAAGTCTGGATACGCATTAAACATTCCCCACATTTGTTTAATTCTAAAAAATGGGTTTCTTTTAGATCCAAACTCCTCTATTAACTGGCGCTGCTGCTTAGAAGATAATTTTTCTCTGGCTTGCTGGAATATATCAAAGTCTAGCAAAGAAATATTTACATCATAAACGTGCGGATAGTTAGGAACTGTATTTACAGAATAATTTGACGGCAATACATATTTAACTCCAGAAAGTGTCGTAATAACATTTTTAATACCAATAAATCCAAGAACTCCAGTAGAATGCTCTAGTCTAGACAACGCATTTACATGATCAAAAATTCTTTTTATTTTATTAAGTTCTGATTCTCCAGTAATTCTCATTGAGATATTTATGTAAGTATCTCTTCCACCTATGTGCTGATATGTTGGCTCGTCTTGCATTTGAAGTTGAAGTTTTGCAAGATTATTCCCAAGCGTTACACTGACCCCAGTAACAACTACCGAAGCTGGATCTAGATCTATCTTAAGCATCGGGACTTCCCATTCTCTGAATGAGAAAGATCCACTTTTCTGCCTTGCGGCTTCCATTAAAGCTTCTATTGGAGCTGACTTAAAAAATCTTTCGTAAACAAGAATATTAAACCCATTTTTAACTTCTTGCTTAACGCGTTCTTTTAAGTCATTATATTGTTTTGAATCTTTTTGATAACCAAGTTTTTTTGCTTTTGTTTCAGTTATTGCGTCGACTTGTTCATCTAGTATTGAACTTGTATTTGTAGAAATCTTTTTAAGAAATTGTTTTGCTTGAAAAAGAGTTATTCCCTGTTTACCTTCTGGAGCTAAATCTTTAGATTGAAATGTATAATTTTTTAGAATTGAAGCGGGTTCATTTGTTGAGTCAAAATTTTTAATGTAATCTTCTTCAGAGCCAGATAAATTATTTTCTTTAACGAATATTGTTGCAACATACGCATAAATTGATCTTTGAGCGTTTTTATCACTTAAACCAGCTGTTAAAAGATCTATTGAATCTTTCAAATAATAGTAAACACTAGGGCTTACTGTTGAGTTTTTTGAAAGATTGTATACTCCACTTAATTGAATTCCATATCCAGCTGATTCATTTAAGTCTATTCCAAAACTATAAAGAAGGTTTGACCAAAAATCAGATCCAGAGTCTTTTAATAGTTTTTCTTCGTCTGTTCTGAATGAAGTTGAGTCCGGTAAAAATATCTTTGTTTGTGTTTCTGCTGGAACATAAAAAGATATATTTTTTCCATCTACCCATTCATTTATAATGTTTGTAATAAATTTATCGTCTTGATAAACACTTGAAACATCTATTGATGCGCCATACGGCGTTACATTATAAGAAACTTCTTTTGTGCCAGCTTTACTTTTATCATTCGATGTTTTCATTAAAAATGAACCGTTAACATAGTTGTGCAGAGCGCCGGCTGCCTTACCCATATACTGCCTGTATTTGCCCCAATGAATAGCCTGATTAAAGTCATTTATCATTGGAAGGAATGGCTTATGATTAAAATTAAGTAGCTCTATGTCAACTGCTAGAGCAAACGGAAAATTTGGCACTGTGGATATTGACATGCTAGAAAGTGCCACTGCAGTTACACCGTGAATTCTATTTAAATAATCATTTCTTATTGGCAAAAATGGCGAGTACTTGAATGCAGCTATTAAGCCTCTAAGAGAAGAAAGAAATTTATCTATTTTTTGATTACTTGATCCATCAGAACCAAAATCAATTTGAAAATTATCATTCAAAGTTATTTTAGAAGCATCATCGATTGATATTCCCCAAATTTCTTCATAGTTTGGAAAGAATAATTTGATTCTAATTGAAGTTTCTTTGTATCCTGAATTAAATTTTGGACTACTCTTTTGTCTTAGCGCACCACCAGTCAAACTACCTGTTTTAAAAAAAGTATTAACATCTATTGTTAGTGGTGGAACATAAAAATTCGAAGCGCCTAAACGAAGATGAAATATATCTGGAGAAGTCGGAGAAATATTAGCTCTATAGGGTGAAGCATCTAGTGCTTCTTTCATTTTTTTAGCTGTATTTTCGTAGTTAGCTGCTAGTTGGAATATTGATCCAGTAATGTCCTTCCCATTAAAATCTACAGTTCTACCAAATGCTTTTTCTAAAGACTTCATAAAATCTTGCAAGCTGTTTACTGTATCTTCCTCTCCCCCACCTCTGCCACTATTTGAGTAGTCTACAGTTACCGCTATTGAATCAAAAAAGAAGCTAACTAAACTTGGGAAATATGTATTGACTATACCGAGAGTTATTGGATCTCTGGACAGATATTGAACTGCTTCATTTAACTGAGATAGCCAAGGTAAGTCTCTTGTTGGATCTTGTGAATCTAATGCAGATCTTTTAAGTTGCTCTACAGAGGAAAGTCTTTGCTGGGCAAATTGTGATATTGAACCTGCATATGCCGCCAATCGCAGTAGACCACTTTGCTCAATTCTGCTAAACAAAGAGTTTAATGCAGTGCTGTTTAGCGTAGATGCTCTTTCTATTTCCGCCCCTATAAAGGTTGCCGAAAAAAAGTTCTTTTTTGTCTTAGATATTAAATTAATATTTGGTTCTAAAAATGCTTTTTGAATTAACCCATTGTAAATTGACTCTACTTGAACATTATTATCATTATTTCTACTGATAGCTGCTCTGATAAAATCGCCTAAGGCTGTACTTTCTTCAACTAAGTATGAGGCGCTTTCCCAGTTGTATTCTTCTGTTAAAAATGCTTCTTCAAGTTCAATTAAGAATTGTTCATCAGTTCTGTTTGCTCTTCCTTCTTTTGCTTTTATCCAATTATTTACCCTATTAGCCATTGCATACTTGACTATTTCAGCTATAGATACAGCTTCTCCTCCACTTGGAAACTTCTTATACGTTCTTCCGCTTGCGTTTGTTTCGTAGAACGCATCATAGTTAAAGAAATAAGTATCATAAAAATGTTTTCTTATTTCACTTGGAGTATTTAATGAAACCCTTGTGTACAAGTCTTTATATGCATTACGATGTATATTCTTGTAGAGTCTTTGTACGCTCTCGCTTATATCTACATCAAATTTATGATTTCCATCTGCTAATATAAACTCATTTACACAGGCATTAAGTGTGCCGGTTAGAAAACTATCATCTGGATCATAGGTAAATATTTTTTTAGGAGATTCTGATAAATTAAATTGAAGTAAATTTCTTTCTTCTCCCTTTGTTCCAAGTCTAGTAGAAAATTGTCCATTGTTTAAAAATGTTTGAAAATCATCAAAAGTATTATTGCGGACAATCAGCTTAAATGGACCGCTTAAAAAAGCTTGTACGCCTATTATTTCTTTAACGCCATTTTGCGTTTGAGAATAAAGAGAATTTAAATAGTTTATTGTTGTTAAACTTATATTTGACATAATTTATAAAAGATTGTTTCTCTTGTTGATTTCTTTTATTCTTTCAGAAGAAGAATTGCTTTCGCTGACTCTAGCATTGTTATTCATTATACTAGATCTAGCTGATTTTGTAAATGACAATGGGCTTGCGGCTCCAGCTTGATTGGCTGTTAATTTATTGTATCTTGCCTTTTGTAGGCTTGGATTTAAATATCCAGAATTATTCATTTGTATGTGAGTTGCCGAACCGTGCATATACCCTTCAAATGAACCTTTTACTGGGTCCGATTTTGTGGGCCTTTGCGAATGGCTAGCTGATTTTGGACCAGACTCATCAGCTCCTACTGAAGTATTTTTGCTTGACGCAATAGCTGCAGCATATTTATTTGATGTTTCAGTTCTTGGAGATGTGTCTATTCTTTTTGAGGCCGCGTCTTTTAAGTTTTTATTTTGTGTGTCTGCGCCAAAAATCATAATAAACTAACCTTAAAATGAGCTTGCAAGCTGCTGATATGGATCTCTACCAACTTCTGGGATCCCTGAATATATAGTAGTATCCATATCAAAGTTTCCTAATCCAATAGCCATATCTTCAAAGTTTCTTACTGCTCCCCTGTTTCCATATAAATTAACTTTATAGCTCATTCCAGGATTATAAGAAACTGTTCCTAATTCAGGAATTTGTGGAGTTCTTTGAGGGTACTGGCTTTCATAGGCTGAACCACCAGGAAGTAGTGGAGGACCTTTTATAGAGTCTTCTGTCCTATCTTTATACCCCTGATATGCAAAGCTAGCTGCTACCAAGGCGGTGACGCCGTAGATAGAATTTCTAAAAAGTTTGTTTTCGGAAAATAGCTCTTTTAATCTTCCTGATTTAATATAATCAGAAAACTTTGTATATTTTGTTTTTACAAACCTAGAATAGTCCTCCCCCTGAAGAGCTAGATCTAGTCCTTCTCTAAACGCTTTTGAGGCTTCCGTATCACCAGAATAAACACCTCGGGCTATTGATTGATCTCTTTGATTTAATTCTTCAACTATCTGAGCTTTTGTCATCGCCACGTTTCTATTTGCGTCTCTTAACTTTTCCTCATCGCCGCTTAAAAAGATCTGATAATCCTAGTTCTTTTAATTTTTTCTTATCTTCAGACATAACAGCAGCTATATTTCTAATTTCTTGAGATAGACCAGTTGATTCATCAATCATTTCGGCTAGTACTTTTGTGCTTAATTCCTGCTCACTAAATACATCTCCCTGTGACAAAAGCGACTGCCTAATACGATCTCTTCTAATAAGATATTCTCTAGCGGCATCGGTGCTTTCTTGTGTGTATCTAGACGAGTAGAAAGCCGCTTGCCTGCTACTTCTAGCTGCTCCGATTTGCTTCAAAAAATCTTGATCATCTGGAATATAATGCAATCTTGATAAATCGAACCTTTTGGTTCTACTGCTAGCCGCCATTTCTGCTCCGACTTTTTCAACAGCATTTATTATTTCCTGCACACTAACTTTAGATACCTTAGAGGCTTCGTTTATTTCGTCTTGGATAATTCTGCCTAATCTAAGTTTTTTTAGTGTATTTTCGGACTTGCCTGATTCAGATAAAAGTTTTAAATCTTCGGACATAATATCTGAAAAATCTTCAATATTTTTTCTAACTATAAATTCAGCGGATCTCCTTGCTTCTTGCGAAATTTGCAGGGCCGATAAAGCTGAATCTTCTCCGATACCAGATAAATAAAGCCTTCTCATGATGTCAAACTGCATGTTAGCTTTTGCTGCTTGCTCATTAAATTTTGATACAGATGCGTATCTATGTTTTTCGTTTAACCCAAAAAATTGCAAAATTGTACTTCTTTGCATATTGTAATCTTTACCCAAATTATTGAGAGCTTCTTGTAGTTCATCTAATTTTTCTCCACGAAGATTTCCTGCTTTTTTAGTTTCGTATAATCCTGTTTTAATTCCCTCTATCAATCTTGTAAGATCTTGATTTGATAATCTATCTTCTAAGAGTATTTCATCTATTCCTAAAAAGAGTTCTTCTTCAATTTTTCCTGCATACTTTGAAGACTTTGATATAGCTGCGGCTGACCCTAATCTCATTCCTAGTCTTTTTATAGCAGTTTCTCCAACTAAGTCCAAAGTTACTTTAGAAGCGTCATCATAGCCTAGAGCTTTAAGAGCGGCTTTTTGAGCCGCAGCTGCATTACCTATTTCTCCAGAATCCAATATTGCAGACACCGCTGATATACTTTTGCCAATTCCGGATAATTTAAAGCTGGATGATCCAAAGTTAATCGTGCTGTCGATGGCTTCTTCTGAGCTCAGTAATCCTATTCCATACTTCATTAATTGTTTTAATTCAGCTGGTGCGTGTTTGCCGGCTGAAAGAGAATTTATTTTATATAATCTTTGCACAAAGTCATCTAGTTGATTAAGAGTTGAGCCAACTACCATTGATCTATTTACATAAACTCCCAAGAAATTTCCATCAGCTCCAGCTGATGCGAGCATTTTGTTGAAAATTGAATGAGTAGACAAAGCTTGAACAGCTGGATTAGTTTGATAATTTCGCATGAATTGTACAAATTCAGCTTGACCAGCTTTACCTTTTGACAGTATTGATTTAATTTGTTTTGATAAAGAATCTCCCAAAGCTCCCCTATATTGATCAACAATGCTCAGCATTTCTTCTGATATTGGAGATACATCAAAAGCTTTTTCTTCTTTAAACAGTTTATATACTTGGCTTCTTTTATATAGATCTGTATTTCTTAAAGCTGAGGCTCCATTTACAGCTATATTTTTTATTGTGTCTTCAGACATTTTTGAAATTGTTTGACCAGTAGCTTCGTATAGTCTAAATACCAAATCTTCCACATATTCTTCTGTAAGTTCATTTACTTTTTTGCCACCTATAGACTCCAAATATTCGTTCAATTGAGACTTGCCAAATGCTTTTGCTTCTATAAGTTCTTCTGGAATTTTTCCAGTAATTAAAGCCCTAAAGATTTCAGCGTCGTTGCGTAATCCTGGAGCAAGTGATACATTGGATGATGTGTTCACCGTATCCTCTAAAAACTCCATAAATTTTTCATTTGCTCCAAAAATAGATCGAATTGTATTTAAATCATCTAATTTTGCGCTGCCATATATAACTTCATTTACACCAGAAGGTTGTCTAGTTATCCCAAAAGCTAGTCTTCTTTTTCCTCCCTCTCCAGTAAAAGACTTAATTGTAAATAAGCCTTTATCGTCTAAGTCAAAACCACCAAGAGCGTTAAAGAATTCCGGTATCATTCCAGGAGCAAACAACATTTTATGATTATTAACTCTAAATTTTAAAAGTTCTCCTGTTACTTCTGCTCCATCAGCTAGCTGCATTGTCATTTTTTCAACTCCCTTAATAAGCCTCTGACCCCCACCTCCTCCAGGCAGAGCTTCCAGCGCTTCAGATGCTAATGCAAATCTTTGCGTTCCTGGCATTACTGGCATAAATCTTTCAGCTCCAGTAGAAGTAATATCCATTGAAAATGCCTCAGTAGCAAAAACACTGTGTAACATATTCATCATTTCCGGAGAACTTCTTGGGCCTATGCCTGATTGGTGCAGTTCAAGAATTCTTCTCATGAATTCTCTATTTCTCTCTTTTGACATCTGCAAGTAATCTGGCATGTTTGATATGTCTTCAGTTAGATTTTGCTCCATCATTCTTACCACTTTTTGAGGAAGCGTATTTGTTTCTATTGCGTTTTGAAAGTCCTGCATTACTTGTGCTGAGTATTTTGTTATATTATCAAGATCAGCCGGTGACGTAAACAGTTCTGGATGAAAAGCAAGAGTAACTGGATCCGCATAAACTTGAGGTTTGGGGATTCCAAATCCACTCATTTGAATAAAGTTTAATCCTTTTGCAATTCCTATTTCTGATTTTTTACCAGATCTTCCTATTATTTGATAAATATTTTCAAATCCTTTACCCAAATCTCTTATATCATATGCTACTTTTATCAATTCATCATTAACATATCCTCTACCAGTAACCTGATAAAGATTTTCTGCTTTATTAATCATATTAAACTGCTCTGATAATTCTAAGAGTTGTGCTTGAGCATTTTGTTTTTCTATTGGGCTTAAAGATCCAGAGTTTATGCTCTCTCTTAATTTTGCTATTTGATCTTTCATTTGTTTTTTAACGCCATTAAAATATCTTTTATTAAATATTGCGTTGCCGTCAAATTCTCCTTCTGCGTCCTTCATATATTTTTCAAATATTTTTAGTTCTAAATCAGTTGCTCCAGAATCTTTTATGCCTTTAAATTTTCTGCCTTTTTCTTCGCTTCCATAAATTAATTCTTTATTTGTTTTTGAGTCTCTAACTGCGTCTCTTATATTGTTTCTTTGAAGAAAATTACTTATAAAGTTTTCTGGATCACCAATAATTGCTTTTTCTGAATCATCAAGACTTTCAATCATTCTCCTGAAAGAAGATGTAACAACTTCTTCAGATATATCTTTTTTTAAAACTCTCATTTGAAGAGAATCTGCGTCGCCTAGTTCTAAATATTTTTGCAGAAAGTTTAAACCTTCTTCTATAACTAGCTCTTGAGGATCTCCTCCGCGGTCCGGCTGCCTTTAGCATGTCCATGGTTATTGTTAGGTCTCTATCGCCAACTATACCTCTAACTCTTTTTCCTAACTTTGCCATATAATCTTCTATTGCTTTACTTTCGCCAGTTAGTGAAGCCATTAATTTTGTATTATTCAATAATGGATTTCCTATTGTCGCCAACATAAAGTATGTTTCAGCTTCTGTTAATATTTTTTCTCCCATTTTAAATTGCATGAGAGTTGCACCTTCTTTATCTATTATTGGTATAAAACCCTGACCCTTTTTTCTTAGTCCTTGAAGAAATTCAACAGGCCTTATGCCTCTTTGGTTTTTTATTGTTGCAATGTTTAAACTAATTTCATCTCCACTTAATGCTGCTTGAGAAAAACCCATTGACTCTAATTGCCTGAGAACATTTGGGTCTTTTATTTTCTCTTAATGTTTTTTGTATATTTAAAATGATATCTCCAACCGCTGCATTTTGAGCTGGATTTCTTGCCTCTAAATTTGGCCCTGTTCCTCTTCCTAAATTTAAAATAGAACCAGATACTGGCTTTATGCTAGAGAACTGAGTAAACATCATTCCACTTGCTCTGTTATATGCCTCCTCTATTGTGTCTAAACGGTCTCCAGTGGCATTTATAATAAATTTAACATCATTAGTGGCTGGATCAAGCTCAACTCTTATTACGTTATTCCTTCCTCCAAAAGCACTTTTGCTTACTGCATACTGAGCAGCAAAAAGTTTTTCTTCTGGTTTTTTGAAGAAACCTAGTACAGACATTATCTAACTCCCGCTGAGATGCTTATTTGATTTTGTCCAAAAGTATTTATAACTGGAGTAACTGTTCCACTTATTCCGTGCTCCAGCCATTAATGCTCTTAATTTATAAAGAGCATCTTGCCTATCTTCTCCAGATCCAAATACTGGATAACTTGGATTGGCCAAATTTGCTTGTTTAATCTGCTGTGGATAGTAACCCATTTGAGACATCTCAAGACCCATTTGTTGACCTATTTTTATTTTAACATGATCCATATTTGTGTTTGGGTGCCAACCTTCCCAGGATAGGTCGGGAAGCTGATGCCTACTAAAATACTCTACGAGATCTGGTCTTTTTTCAACTTCCATCCCCCAAGCTGCCTGATATATTCTTCTTTCTAATCTTCCAGCTGTTGAAAGAATTCTATTTCTTTCTTTTTCTGGAGCATTTAGCATTTCGACAAAGTGTTCTCTTTTTCTCTTTGGTATTGCTAGAGATAAAGTGTCAACTGATGCTCCGTACAAGTCTGCTCCGTACATGGTTCTTTTTGCGGCTTGTCTAAATTGATTTGCTGCTCCTGCGTCACCAGATTCTTGAGCCATTGCGGCTAATCTACTATTTTTTACATAGGTTAAAATATCTGCATATTCTTCTAATGCTAATTCTTTTTTCCTCTGAATTGGTATAAATCTTTCACCTGTTACAGCTTCTTTTATTTGGCTCATTCCTGAAACTCCAGCACCAGTTACTGCTCCAAAGCTAGATCCCAATAATTTAGCCCTGGGAGTTCTACCAAAGAATGATCCAACTAATGCGAGTCCAGCGGCTGCTGATATAGGGTCTCTTTGCGTAGCCTTGTTAAGCATTGGTTCGATGAAACTTTCAAACGGTCTTTGCCATTCTGGAAAAGTTGCTCCATAAACATTTCTTCTTTCCCAATCTTCTGTTGCAGTTCTTTTATTCAAGAATTTTGTATTAAACAAAGTATCCCTATGAGCTATGTATTCTCCGGCCCTTTGTAGGCCCCCTAAGGCGCCGCCGGCCCTAGTTCTTTGATCTTCATATGGAACAAAATTATATTTTTTAGTTGTATCTTCTAGCTGACTTCTTATTTCCATTACTCTAATTTTTTCTTCTGGAGAAAGAGGCATTTTATCTATCATTCTATTAACTGATTTAAATTGCTGTGAATAAGGAGCAACATCTGCCAAAATATCTAATTGATTAACAATTCCATATCTTCCGCTAGAATCTCCATATAAATTATTAAATCTTTCATACCCTCTTCCAGGCAATCTTATTTCGCCCTCTTGAACTTTGGTATATGGATCTCCAGTTCTAAAATTTATATAATATTCTGATCCTGGCAGGAATGGATACTGAGAACCCATTAGATTTGCAATTGGATTTATATAGTCAACTCCAGTTCTTTCTTTTGGAATAAATCTTCTTACAATTTCTGAAAACTCTATATTCCCTAATGGACCTTGTGCAGGAATTGGAACGTCACCAAGACCACCTAAATTTAAATCCCAAAAAGCTCTGGATGTTCCATAAGCTTTCGCTGCGGACTGCAAAACTGTTTTATCTGGTTCAAAATCACCTTTACCAAATCCAAGATTTTCTCTAGCTGATGCAAAGCCGAATCCATAAATACCGGCCATTTCCTGGGATCTATATCCAAGTTCTCCAAATTGGATCATTGGGTTGGCTGGATTATACGGACTACCAGCTGCAACTATCGTGGGTTGCATTACACCTCTTTGTTTTGGGGGCCCATATGACATAGCCATTAATGGTTGATTTAATGCCCCTATGGTTCCTGTCGTGATTCCAGCTGCTCTGTTTATCGGAAATTGAGCAGCCCCTATATAGTTTGCATTGCCTGAGGCTATTTGATTATTAACCATTAGGGAAGATACAGATCCACCAAATCCTGGATTAAGTGTGCTTATACCACCTGCAAATCCTTGAGATGCGGTTCCTGTTCCAGCATTAAACCCGAGTATAGCCGCTTGTGTCATATGCTCCAAATTGACCAGCTGGAGCATACTGAGATAGGCCAAGAGAAACTTCTTCTTCGTGCATCATTCTTTGTGGCTTTAGAATTTTGCCTATTGTTAGATTTCCAACCGCAGTTAGTGGACCAAACGGACCGGTAAAATACTCACCAGTTACTGGATAGGGTCTAGTTTCATAATGTTTTTTTTCAAATCTATATGGATCAAATGGTCTTAGGGGAGAAATATCGTTGTAGAATAGGAATTTTTCAGCTGGACTTCCATAGGTATCTGAAGTGAACATTGCTCCACCCTGGAGCTTTCTATACCAAGAAGGTCTATAGTATTGAATTTTTCCACCTTGGAAAGGAGTATTTCCCAAAGGCCAAAAACGACCTTGCCTAATTGGGACTTCGCCCTCAACCAACTGTTCCCTTTTTTCTTGAGCTGTCATTCCACCAGGAACTATTCCTGCAGCTAGTGCTTGAGCTTCTACAATTGCTCTTGCTCCTTTAGTTGTAAAGAATGGAGAATATACATTTTCTCCATATCTATCTTCAGGATTAACCATTCCTCCAATCATTCTGTCTGCTGTCATAAATGTAGTTCCAGCTGCGTATATTGGCAGTACCCTTTTAGCTACCATACCTCTTGCATATAAATCTAATGGACCTTTAAAACTTGATACATCTAACTGCATACCCAAAGTTCCAAAGTATCTATTTAATCTTTCTACGCCTTGAGAAATTGGAACAGATGCTCCTGAGTAATTAGAGGGATCAGAATATGTAGTTAGACCTATTGCGCTTTTTATTGCTCCAAAAGGATCTTTTCCAAATACAGTTCCAAAAGTGGGAACAAATGTAGTCCTTTGCCCAGAACCCAAAACGTCTGTTGAGAGTTCATCTAATCTATAATGAGCTGTACCAAAGGCCCTTTTGAAGGGGGGAAGAAGGGATGAAAATGGCTTTCTTATATTTGTACTAATTTGAGAAACTGTTCCACTCGTATATGGAGTAAAGAAGAAATTTACTGCTTCTGAAAGTTGTCCGGGATCTTTTGCCATTCCAAAAAGAGACATGGCTGCTTCTCTAGCATTTTCGTATAATGGAGTTCCTCTTTTATATGTTATAAATGCGTTTGTATTAAATAAGGTAGAAAGAGCAGCTGCTTGCGCTTCTGCAAATTGTGATGCAGGTAGGCTTCTTCTTAGTCCAAGAATAGCCTTTTGCATTTCGATAAATAACTGATCTTCTTTTCCTGCCACTATTGCATTTGATTGAGAAACAAATCTAAATATTTCATTTTTAAATTCATCCAACCTTGTTGTAATAGTTGGAGATCTTTGTGCTAAAGCGGACGTTGCAGTTAGATTTCCTTCAATGGCCATTTTTCTGACTCTAGAAAATGACTGCTCAATAATTCTCTCATCTACTCCAGCTTCTCTTGCTTCAGTTTTAAGGACCGGTAAAGCTGCTTTTAGTTCTTCAAAAAAATCCATTGCTTGTTGAGAAGTTGAAATTTCCGATACTTTTCTCCCACCAAATTGAAATAAATTCAAACCAGTTAACTGAGAAAGATTTTCCATTTCTTTCATTGCCCTGTTTGAAAGGCCATACGCAAATGTTGATTTTCTCATATCGTCATAAGCTCTAAGTATTTGAGCTTCTTCTATGGCGGGTAGTGCTGCACCGGTTTGATCTACTATTCTTTGTTTGCCACCTTCTGACGTAACTCTAATTCTTTTAGCTGATGAGCCAACTCCATATTCAATTTCTTCACCAAGAGCTAATCTTGCTAATACTTTAGGATTATTGATATCTGTGTTTCTTTTTTGGAATCTTGAAAGCAATCCAAATATTGAGTTTGGCTGTTCTGCGTCGATGGCCATTGCTCTTTTGAATCCAAGAGCTCTTTTAATTCCATTTGTATCGTTTCCAAAAACCCTTGTTAAAAATCTTGATTTTGGATCTTGAGCTACATCATATATTTTTTCTCCATCTAAACCAGCAGAAAATCTTGCGTGCTTTGAAAGCATTTCGGTGCTGTTGGTCGGTACTGCTCTATACGTTCCTCTTAAAGTATTTCCAAATATAGATCCAGATTCACTATCTGTCGAAAATGCCGTAACCTTTCCTTTTAAGCCAAACAATCCGCCAGTGCTGTGCCAAATGTGAAAGTCTGATCTTGTTTGAGCTACATCACCAAATGGCTGAACTGTTCTACCAGGAGAATACTGAAGTGGTCCTCTTCTTGCCATTTCCGAAAATGATCTATATCCAAATAGATCAGCTGGATTAAGTTTAATAATTGGTATTTGAAATTCGCTGGCAAAGAAACTTGCTGTATTTGTGAAAGCACTTTTTATTGAACTAAAATCTAATATTTGTCCAGACTTTGTTTTGTAAACTCCATCGAGTTTGTTAAACCCTATTGACTTAGAAACTGGGTCATTAATTGCCATTCTTCCAGCTAGTTCACTAATTATTTTTTGCTGATTTGCTGGTAAGGACTTAAACCTTCCTTGCTGTATTGCTTCGTCAATTAATAGTGGCTTTAATCCAAATAAACTAAATCCATTTCCAAACAAACCAAGAGACATTTTTCTTTTTTCAATAAGAAAATCTTTTAAGTCATTAAAATTGTTTGGATTAAATCCTTTTTCTGCTAATCTTTTTTTAATTATTTGATCTGATACAAGTCTTCCGTCATCTTGCTTTAAGGATATCCCAAGTACTTGAGCGGTTTTTCTTTGCAAGAATTGTTGTTTTGCCGAATCAAGTGGACCTACATAATCATGAATACTTTCTTTTGCTGGCCTTAATATTGTTGAAGTTATATCGGCTAAGTCTTTTCTGTAAAAAGAATTCCATTGATTTTTTATTCTATTATTTAAAGTTGTTCTAAATTCTCTACTAAGGAAACTAGCATTTGTTTCTTGAATAATATCTTTTAAGAATAATTCCGGACTAGTTCCGCCAGCGGAAGCAACTATTGATTGCTCAAATGATTTACCATGCTTAATTGTTTTATATCTTTGAAGTATCTGTGCATAAGCGTCATCTCCTTCAGCAAATATTTGAGATCTTCCTATCGAAACTATGTTCGTTGGATCTCCACCTCTACCTGGAATATTTATTCTAAGTTGTTCTACAAAATTGTCTGCTTGTTTTTTATCTATTCCTCTAGATATAAGATTTTTTGAGAGTAAATCTTTATAGGCTGTTTGTTGCTGCCCCTGGAAAAATACAGACTGACTAAAAGACTTATCGTCTGGCCCACCTGCGCCTAAGATTGAGACAGTTCCGGATAATCTACTAATTCTGCTTGAATATTGAGATTGTATTTTTTGCATTGCTCTTTCGAGCTCACTTCTGCCAGCACCCAAAAATTTTTGCTCTGATAAAATTTGATTCATTTTTAGCGAGCTTGATAAAGCATCATACCCCTTGCCCAGTAGCCTAAACTCGTTATACCCCTCTCTAAACGCACTAGAGAGGCCTCTAAAGGCCGGTATAGCGTCTATTGCGCCATATACCTGATCAGTAGATCCTGGGGCAGATCGGCCAAATAAAAAGCCTTGAGCCATTCTTCCGTATTTTTTAATCTTAGACTCATTATTGGCGCGGGCAAACTCAGCTGCTCTTTGGGCGCCTTTTCTTGCATCGCTTAAAGACTGAACAAATTGCGGCTGCTCGTCTTTAAATTTATGGACTGCTGCGGAAAACGCACCATTAGTTTGAGAGGCGGCTTTTAAAAATCTATTTCCTATTGTAGAAAAATCATGACCGACTTCGCTTAAAACATCGCTTAGATCAATTAATCCTTTTCCAAGAACTTGCTTTGTAGGGCTAAGATCTCTAAGAGACCCCATTGAACTCTTAAATGTGTAAAGAGAATTTCGGGTAACAGAGGCGCCTGCGCCTAAACCCTCAAAAGGAAGAGTTACTGTTAAAAGATTTGTTGTAGATGTTTTTACGAAATCAGTTAATACGTCTACTGGATTATACCATTTGACTTTTTTATTATCTTCGTTTTCTCCAAATAATGGATTTGTAAGAAGTTTTTGTGTTCCATAAAGTGCAGGAAGTTCATAGGGCAATCTTCTTCCAGCTCTAATAAGCCTTTTTTGTACTTCGTCTTTCCACGTAAAGATTGAGGCTGGCTCTGCGCCTATTCCTCTTCCAGCTTGATCTAGTTCTCTTTTACTAAATGAAAGTCTATGTATTTCGCTATTTACTCCAGAATAACCTGTTGTTAGATCATCTCCAGATCCATAGACTAATCTTTCATAAGGATCATTAATGCCATCAATTGCTCTTTTAACACCCTGCAATTCGTCAAGGTGTTTTCTTATATCTGTTACACTGTTTACTAAACTTGTAGAAAATTTATTGCCTGAATCAGAAGATGATTGAATTTTTTGAGCTAAACGTAATCCGCCTTTTCGCATTACTGTGGTTAGGAGAGCTGCTGTGGCTAAGCTAGCTGCGGTGTGCGTTAAGAATCTTGCTATTGGATGATTGTCTAGCGCCTTAGATATTGATCCAGAATCAGGAGAAAGACCCTGTGTCTCCCCTTCATTAAAGGGGAGGTCTCTAGAGGTTACTCCATAACCTATGTTATGTAAAGGACCACGATCTCTAATCAAGTTATTCCCCTAATACTATTTCATGCCCCATAGTTTTTGCGCAATAGGGTCTTCATATGTTGCTTCTCCCTGTTTCTTGGAAAGATTATGTCTTGCTGCACTTGCTTTTTGTTTTAGCTCTTCTTCTTCTGGATCTATTAGTTGGAGAGTTAAGTTTGTCGACTGAACTCCATTTATACCCTGCTGTATTTCTATAATCTTTTCAGAAAGAGCAACTTTTTCCGCTAATTGAGAAAAGGTCATCTCGTCCAGATCTTCG
>Ga0099848_1000544_pt1 | contig 17917 bp, 7 predicted proteins | sample CB_VirMetaG_3_FD_78179 | JGI IMG/M metagenome (GOLD analysis project Ga0099848, IMG submission 78179) | Freshwater to marine saline gradient viral communities from Chesapeake Bay - CB_1508_1S Viral MetaG | ecosystem: Environmental > Aquatic > Marine > Coastal | place: USA: Chesapeake Bay...
GCCATCTTCGATACATAATCATGAGGGGGGTTGACACGCCCCCAGTAGCGTGCTATACTATGTGGGTACTGAGGGATGCCTATGAACATTCGGGATAATTCAACGCTGAATCGAGTCGAGGTTGATATGCTGTCTAGAATCATTCATCTTCATGGTGATGATGGAGAGTATTTAAAAATAGAAGAAAGTGATCCAGATGACTTTACATATATGTGTAAGTTCATCAATGATACACTGACTGAGGATATGATTAAGTACACTTACTAAATCAAAATAAACTTTTTGTTACCAAATACCCGAAAAAAAATCTCCCAAGATTTTTGACTTGTAGGGTTTTCTGTTCCTTTAGCAATCTGGTGAATGCAGCGAACTCATAATTCGCCTGAGGCGTGTTCGATCCACGCAAGGAGCACTTGACAATCTCAGCAAGATCTGATATGATTGTCTTATAGCCCGAGTGACCCAGCGGAATGAGGTTCTCGACTTAAAATCGAGCAGTCGTGGGTTCAAATCCCACCTCGGGTATTTACGGTAAACTATTATAAATAATTATAACTTGTGGTCTACCGTTATGGCAAAGTCCAGAAATTATACAGATGAAGATTTTATTAAGGCTGTCAACGAAAGTGGTAGTTTACGGCAAGTTCTTCAAAAACTTTCTTTGAGAGAAGCTGGTGGTAACTACCAATGTGCTAAAGATAGAATTAAAAAATTAAATTTAGATACTTCTCATTTTCATGGCATGTCTTGGAACAAAGGAAAAAAACTTCCTCCAAAACAACCAATTGAATTTTATCTTGTAGATGGTAAACTTGTTCAATCAAATAATTTAAAAAAACGTATAATAAATGAAGGATTAAAACAACACAAATGTGAGTGTTGTGGCATTACCGAATGGAATGGAAAACTTGCCCCGTTAGAGTTAGATCATATAAATGGAAATAGATATGATAATCGTCTAGAAAATCTTCGTATATTATGCCCAAATTGCCATGCACAAACTCCTACTTATAGAGGAAAAAACAAGTCATAAATAAGTTATCGTTTATACAAGTACAAACTTGAAAAAGTTAGGAAAGCACTGTGTCGCAGAACTCTATGGATGCGACCACACTATTCTCGATAACGAGAAAATTCTAAAAGAACTCATACGTGAGTCTATTGATATTGCTGGCGCAACATTATTAGATATTTGCTCTCATAAATTTGACCCACAAGGAGTTACCATAGTAGCTTTACTATCTGAAAGTCATATTTCTATTCATACTTGGCCTGAATCTGGTAGCTCCGCATTAGACGTATTTACATGCGGAGATTCTAAGCCAGATTTAGCACTTTTGCACATTATAAATTTCCTAAAGCCTACAGAATATAACATGAATTGTTTTGACAGATAAACGTGTATAAATAAATCTAGTTTTAAAGCCCCTCTAGGTAATCATATGGCTCTAACTAGAATTACTTCTGGTGGTATTGCGCCTGGCATAGTTATTAAGTTTGATAGTAATAATACTCCAACACTTCCAGCAATTTCATTTGATAATGGTAGTGACACTGGAACTGGAATTTACCAGCCAGCAGATAATGAGATTGCTATTGCAACTGCTGGTATTGAGAGATTTAGAGTTAAGTCTGATGGTAAAATTGTTACTGGAGATGGTACTATTCTCGGTGGTACTAATCCAGACTTTGCTAATGCTGAAAACATAATGCTTTATGTTAATCAGTCTGATAAAAATGCGACTGATTCAGTTGATAACGACGGCGGTAATGTAAACCAGCCTTTCAAAACTATTGAAAGAGCACTTCTAGAAGCAGCGAAAAGAAGCCATAAAGTTGGACCAGCTAATGATAAGTTTGAGGCATTTACCATCATGGTTATGCCTGGTCAATATGAAATTGATAACAGACCTGGCGTAGAAGGAACTTCTAACCTAACCTTCGGAACATTTGCAAACGAGCTATATAAGTTTAACCCAAAAACTGGTGGTGTCATTGTACCTAGAGGTACTTCTATTGTTGGTTATGATCTTAGAAAAACTGTTATTCGTCCTAAGTTTGTTCCAGACCCAGCAAGTGCTCTAGGTTTCAATACTAATGATGCACTTTCAATCAGCCATCTAAATTATGATGGTGCAAACATGATTGAAAGAAACCGTGGTTATATTCAAGAACAGACAAAACTATATCTCGCAGCAACTCAGTCTGGTTACCAGAACCTAACTCAGGCAGAAAAAGATCTTTGTGTAAGAGATATTGGTTACTTCATTGATGGTATCGTTGCTGACCTTAGAGGTGGTGGTAACGAGAATTCATTCATCGTTGGTGAGTTCTATACTAATGGAACTACCAATGAATTCCTAAACAGCACTTCTGAAATCACTGCAACTGTAAATGGTTTCAATCGTGCAAGAGACCTAATGATCAGAACAGTTGAAGACAACTGGGTTGGTTATTCTGCATACTCTGGAGAAGTTGCTAGAACAATCTATAGTGCAGGAAATGGATATCTAGCAAATGGTGATTGTTCAACTGTATCAAGTGCAATCACAGCTCTAAGTGCGATTGTAACTGGAATTATCAACAATCCAGATACATACACAACTCTATTCACTAAGACTCCTGGTGTTCTAGAACAAACAGCAATCTTCAAGGTGACTGGTGGTTGTTATTTCTGGCAGATGACTTTCAAGGATGCTAGAACAGCTCCATTCAATGGTGTATCTTACAGTGGTGGTGTACCATCGTTTACAACTGCTGCTAATGCATCATACTCACACCATAGAGTTGTGGCGTTTACATACGCTGATCAGAGAACAACTGATGGTGAGCTAGATCAATACTACACTAAAATTGACCACTGGGCAGGTGATGATAGAGAAGTTAGAACTGAAGAATATGAAATTGTAGGAGATAGAAGTCTTGTAACAACCATTGATACAGTTAATTCTTGCTCACCATATATCTTTAACTGTTCACTACGTTCTACCTTCGGTATGTGCGGTATGCATACTGATGGTAGCAAGGTTGCTGAGAACAGCTTTAAGTCTATGGTTGTTGCTCAGTTCACTGGTATCTCACTACAGAAAGATGAGAATGCATTCTATCAGCCAATTGACCCAGAAGGAGATATTATAGATCCACCTGCATATGCAGATCCAAACTCCAACTACAAACCAGAATGGAGACACTTCCACATTAAGGCATCTAACGGTGGATTCATTCAGGTTGTATCTGTGTTTGCAGTTGGTTACGCAGACCAGTTCCTTGCTGAGTCTGGTGGTGATATGTCTATCACTAACTCCAACTCAAACTTTGGTCAACTTTCACTACGTGCAAAGGGTTCTCAGTTCAAGTCATTTGCCCCTGCAAACCAGGGTAAGATTACTGCACTAATTCCACCAAGAGGTATTTCATCGGTAATCACTAATATTGAGTTCTATGGAATTGACTATAGAACAACCTGGAATGAAAATGAAATTACTTCTAAAGAGTATAGTAAGAACGTAAGAGATAGATTTGTAGCTAACACTGCTAAGTTTAAACTTTATCTTGATATTCCAGGTGTTAACGCAGAAGAAGATATTCCAGAATTAGTAGCAGAGTCCACTGATTACTCAACCAGCACAACTGTAAGGAAGAGATTCTTGAGCTATGGAAGTAATCTAAACTACAACCTATTCAGAGATTACTATGGTCCATCTGGTGTTGTAGCAGCAGATCAGGCAAAGATTGCAGTTCTAGTTGAAAGAGAAGGTGGAGAATCTATTCCATATTCTGCACGAATTGCACTAGGAACTGAGGCTGGTAATGTAACTGAGAACAATGGAAATAATGCAGAGAGACAAGGTTATTTCTGGGATGCTAAAGTAAATAAAGTTTATATTAAAGTTGATGCAGTAGATTCTGCAACTGATAAATTCCTAACAGACTTCGTATTCTCTACTGTTACAGAATCAGTATTCACCACGAGAGTAAAAACAGTTGATGGTATTGTTACTACTGAAACTGTTACTGAAGACATTGCTGTTCTAGAGTATTATGATGGATTTCCAACAGTACTAACTACAGAGAAATTTGTAGATGCTAGATCGTCTGCACCTGCAGAGCTGCTTTGGAGACTTGAATATACAATTCCTAAGACACTTTCTGGGAATGTAAAACCAAAACCACCAGAAAAAAGATTTATCATCAAAGGTACAAGAGCTGGAAATGGCATTGATGGTGTCCCATATACAGACTACAGATTCATGATATGGGATGTTGAAGAAGTAACTTCATGGGAAGCTGGTGTGACCGATGGTAAGTATTACCTAACAGTAGTACGAGCTGATATTAACAAGTTCAATGATACAACTGCAAACGTACCTGATACAATCAGAAGAAGACCTCTAGGTATTACTGCTGATGAGTATTTTGAAACTTCATTTATTGAGGAAATTAATAATTATGATAAGGATACCAAACTAATTGCAAATATTAACTATCTGTATCCTTCAATCAACGAAGAAGGTCCAATCTTTGATGTTAGAAAGATTTGGAACCCACCACAAAGTGATTCTAGAGTTCTGATTGAAGACATTGGATCTGGAAACAGAATCAAAGATATCGCAGTTCCAAACGTAACTTTCTACAGAGGTAGTTCAACTCCATTTAAAGAAGTTCCTGCACTCACTTCAATTACTGCAGAGTCAGTTCATAGACTAGTTCAGGCACTGGATCTACGTTATGCTCAATCTACATCTGCAGCATCAACTAGAGTTAAAGTTTCACCTGCACCTGTATGGGATGCAAGAGTAGGTCTAAATGAAATAGTTTCTTCTAGTATTGACATCTATGGTACAGGATCATTTAGATTCGGTACTGCAGGTTCTCAGACAACTATCTCAACTGGAAAAGAGAATCAAAACGAATATGGTATTGATGCTGAAGCTGAAGATAGAAGAATTCCAGTTGTCTCTGCTGGAACAACCTTCACTTCAACAACTCTAAATGAGCATACTCCATGTCCTTCTCTACCACTTTATAGACCATCTATTCTTCGTGCATCTTCACACACTTGGGAATACGTTGGTCTAGGTTCTGGTAACTATTCAACTGGTTTCCCAAATCTACAGACAAGAGTACTCAAACCATACGAGCAGTTCATTGCACAGGGTTACGAAAACTCTGGTGGTTTTGTTGCATCTTCTGGTACAAACTCTAACGGTGACTTCTATATTGGTAACCAAGTAATTCAGGCAGGTGGTACTTCATCTGTAACTCTAAACGTTCCTAAGGTTCGCAAGTCTTCTGAATCTAACTATGTAAATATTGAGAACCTTGAGAATAGAATTGCAAACGCTGTTGTTAATATTACTGCAGCATCAAATGCGAATGCAAATAGCCAAGCTGCACTCAAGGCACTATCAAACTTCTTCACTACTGCAAAACTCAGTGTTACTGATAGAGCAACCATTCAAACTGCAATTATCAATGATAGACTCTTTATTTCAAATACTAGAATTGCAAATGGCGAGAAGTTCCCAGAAGGTAATACCCAAGGATTTGGTTTTGTAAAAGCTGCAAGACCAGAAAAGACTGGATTCATCTCTACAGATACCAACGATAGACTATATGTTTCTCCTAAGTATCTTGATGCTTGGAGAATCAAGAGACAACTTATTTCTGCAAGTAATGTGACACTTGATAACAATAGAATCTATATTCAACCACTAAACAGCACACTACTTGATAGTGCAAATGGAACTTCCATAGCTCTATCAGCAACTTCAACTGAAATTAAATTACTTGAGTCTGCAGGTATTCCTTCATCTGGTACAATTGATATTCAGATGGATTTACGTTATGTTGATGTTACTGACTACAGACTAGTATCAGGTGAAAAGGTATATCTAAATGATAATATCAACGTTGCTTTAGATTATGATACCATTGATTACACAACAAATATTGCAACTATTTCAGCTAAGCAAAATAATATTGCTAAGCAAACATATCTAGAAAACTTACTCACAACTGGAACTTACAATACAGTAATTAAGCACTGGTCAGATCCAGTTTCTGATATTAATAACATAAGTGAAAAGGATCTAAAGTATCTCAGATCTTTAGTTCAAGCAAACGTAGTTGTTGTAAATATTGATAATCCATCTGGAAATCCACTATCACCAAGTAACACAACTACTATCACAATTGATAGCACAGATTGGGCAGTATGGCCTGATCGTGGTGCAATTACATTCAGAGAAAAGCCATCTGGTGGAACTTTAAGATATTCTACTTATGTATTCCATAAGGGTGGTATTGCTGGTCAGCTAGTTCTACTCAGAAAAGTCATTAATGCAAGTTCAAATGACACTGGACATACTTACACTACTACATACGACAATGGAATTTCTGTAATTCCTAACAAGAACGTATTCTTCTCTGGATGTACTTCAACTGTAGTATTTGCAGATAGATGGGCAAAAGAAGAACCATTTATTCCATCTGTAGAAGTAATCAGTGAAGATGTTGATCTTGAAAGTGCAACTCTGTATTCACCACCAGAAAGACTCATTGCATACACTGGTGTTATTGATGACACATTTGTTGACACAAGACTTCCAAACCCATACAGCTCAAAGGCACTAGGTGTAAACCTACAGAACAAACAAGCAGTTAAGAAGTTCTCCCCACTTTCCAACTTCAAGCAAGTTCAACAGTGGTGCGATAAAATTGGATTTAATGTAAACGATAAAGTTGAACTTCTACTCAAGCCAGGTTATTATAAACTTGATGATTCCACATTCCCATGTCAGATTGTAGTTAAAGGTAGTGGTATCAAAGAAGATACTGGTAACTTTGCAGGAAAAGAATTAACCAGAACTGGCAACAATGAAATTGGTGGATATACTGAAACTTCTGTTCGCAGAGGTTCTAGTGTCTTCCTATACAGAACACCAAGATTCTTCTATAGAACTGGATCAGTATTTGGTGCAAGTGTTGGTGGTGGATTAACTTCCAAAGGTGGATTTAAATTCTCTAATGTACACTTCCTAAGTCTAAATGAAGCTGTAATCAAGAATGAAATTCTCGATGATGTTTATGCAGACGGAGATTCTGGGCTTGCATCTGCAAGAAGAGTTGTAAGACTTGCATACTATGTCAAGAACACTCCATCATTCCCAGCTTCCTCAAATGGTGTTGTATCTGGTCTAACATTTAATGCACATGATACGAATGTTATTAACAACTCTCTAGTAAAAATTGATTACTATCTAAACAGTGATGATGTTCTAAAGTCTAATTATCAACAGTCTGATGATGGAGACTTAAATCCTGCAGATAAAACAAATTGTAGATATATTAAATTTACATTAGAAGCTAAGAGATTTGCATCTTCACCAGCAGACTTCCAGAATTTCATTTGGGCTAGAAATTACATCATCCCTGGTTCAGCTCTATATTGGCTACCATCTGGTGGCAATGTAAATTCTAATACTCAGAAGACAAAGATTATTGATGTAAGATATACTGATAAATCTAATGCGTCAACATGGTCTGCATCATCTACTGAAAAGATTGAATTTTTAGTTTCAATCTATCAGGATGGTAGTTCTGATGTTAATAATGGTAATAACTCAGATTATACTAACATTATTGAAGATCTAGATATCTCTGGTTTTGCAGGTGGTTCTGCAACTTTTGTTATCGCTAATGAAATTGGTTCTGAGTTTACAACTCTTGCATATAACTATGTTCTAAACCGAAGAAGATCTCAAACTCCAAGAGATTTCTCATTCAGTGGAAATTATAGTGCTGTAATCGTAAGAACTGTAACATCTACTGCATCTTCTGGTGCAACACAACTAACCTTAAACAGTCTTGAAGGATTAAACACTGGTGATATTATTCATGGAATTGGCATTCCTTCAAATACAACTATCACTCTCCCTGGATCTGGAACTACTGTAACTCTAAGTGCTGCTACTACTGCAGAAATAACTCAGAATCAAAAGGTAACCTTTACTCAATATGATCAGTTTGGTGAACTGATTCCAAAATATGATCGTCCAAAAGTATATGGAGTAATTAATTCTTTTGAGGCAGGAGAAATTGGTCTTGTAATTGATACAAATCCTAATAAAGAAATTGATTCTACTATTCAAAAATATCCATATGGTTTTAGTGAAGGGACTCTAATTCAATTTAAACAATCAACGGGTGAAGATGGTGCAATCACACTACCAAGAGTGGCATTTGGTACTCCATATAATGAATATTATAGAAGAACTCTGTATGGTCAGAGTGGTAGATATGTAGTTTATAGCTTCTATCCATCTATAATTGCTGCAACTGGTAGCGCAAATGATCCAAGTGCAACTTATGTACCATATATTGATAATGCTGGTATTAGTGCATCAATTCTATCTAGATTTACTACATTCGGATCCTTTGCATCATTCGATCAGGGCGGTGGCCACGGAACTGGAGCTTCACTGGGAACAGTTACTGTAACTGGTGGTGCTATCACTGGAATTCAAATCCTAAATGGTGGTTCTGGTTATAACACTGCAGCTATCGTTACTTTATCTGGTGGGGCAACTCCAACAACTCCAACAAGAGTCAACGTCCAAGTCAATTCAAACGGAACTATTACAGGATTCACCTTTACAAATAGTGGTGGTGCTGGATACTCTGGAACATACACTGCAACAGTGATTGATAGAAAGGGATACATCATGGTTAATAACAATCTAGTAAGTCTATCAACCACTAGATTTAGAAGCGATGATGAATTCCGTGCAGTAGCAAAAGAAAATATTCTAAATGAACTCTGCCCATTCCTAGAGAGTGGCACTAGATACACTGGTCCAGTTTCTGGCGAGACTTATCTCACAACTATCAATAGACTTTACAATACTGCTATTGGTAAGACTACATATTCAAACTGGTCTCAGAGTTATAGAGGTCTTAGAAGAAGAACTCCAATCGGAGATGTACCTGTAACTGGTAATTATTGTTCACCAATCCTAAATGTTGATGCAATTCCTGGAACTAATGCACCTCTATACCTAGAAGGTTGTACAATTGGTGCTCAGTCACCATCCGATACAGCTGCAAACAGATATGATGGAAGTTATTCTGGTGGTCTATTCAAGGCAAGAGGTGGAGACATCAACCTTGCTGGCGTAAGATTCCGTGGAAATATTTCACTTGATTGGACTGGACTATTCAGTGTCGGTGGCAATAGATCTGGAAGTCAGTTTGCTTATGGTCACTCTGTTGAGATGTTCCAACTAGAAGACCAGAATAAGATTGCAAGTATTGGTGGTAAAACTGGTGTTGGAAATGCGACTGAAAAGAACTGTTTCCTTGAATCCGTTGTAGATCCTGATGGAAATGTTATTGACTATGATTCCAGAATCTTTGGATTCACAACAGTACAAGCAGTTAGAAAGTATTACTATGGTGATACCAACATCACTGTAGATGGAACTACAATTCAACCAGGATATCTGCTAGAAAAAATTGTTCTAACTGAGAAGTACTACACACCAAATCCAATCAATTATAATGAGTATACTGGAAGTGAGTCTGGATTCAGACTAAGATGGAACAATACCACAAGAGTGCTAACATTCTTCTATGAGGAAGCAGATTCTGAATTCATTAGAAATATTTTTGCAACTGGTAGTAGAACCAGTATTGTAAATAATGCAAACATCAATAGATCTTATGCAATTGTAACTGGTGTTACTATTTCTCAAGTTAATTATAACACTGATGGTTCAGTAAATAATAATGGTGGACTATACAAGCAAGCTACTATAAATTACAGTGGATCAATCCCACTAACTGAAGCAGATGGATCTGCAATTAAATTCTTCACAAACTATTCAAATACTGATAAACTAAAGTATATTACGACTGTAACTTCAAGATATGCTAAACTAAATTCTGGACAAATTTCTGTTCTAAACCTTGCAGATAGTGGTGAACAAATTATTGCGATCAACTCTGATATTAGAGTTGTACAAAATGCTACCGTACAAGCAAATCTAACTAGAACAACCCCAGTATATCTAATCAATAGATCAAGAACTGGAACTACTCCAGCTCGTGCATATATATCAACTAATGCTTCTGGAAGCATTACATCATTTGATGTATTTGATTATGGTTCTGGCCATAGAGAAAGAGATGAATTTAATATTAATACAAATTCAAATGGTACTGGAACTGATATTAGTCAGACAACAAAAATTGTTGTAAGTGCAGTTAGAAATCTAGTTGATGATGTAACTATTCTAGAACCAGGAGAATTAATGACAGTTCTTCCTAGAAACTGTTATGTGATTAACAGCATTAATAATGCTACATCAATCGTAACATTAAAGACTGAACTGCAAAAGCTTAAGACTATCCTAAGACCTGGAAGTAGGATTGGTTCTTATAATATTGCACTAGATAACCAGTCAATGGATAACAAGCCATATATTGGAGTCTACAGATATGTAAATCCACTAAACACTGAAGATATCAGAGCAAGTATTGTTGTGATGCTTGAAGATATTAACTATGCTCCAACTATGACATCAAATCAAAGAATTGATGTTTATGAGTATGATAATATTCTTAAATATTGGCCAACTTCTGGTAAACTAACTATTGCTAATTCTGATACAAGAAGGGCAAACTCATATGAGATTTGTAAGTTTGTCAAATCATTCTCAGACTCTACTGGTTATGCTCTAACTCTGACTAGAAGTATGACTGATTACTTCCCAACTACTATGCTAGATTGGGTTGGTATTGATCCTTATGATACCTCTAATGATACCACTGCAAGCAGTGTAACTTACATTGATCTTGCGGATCCAATTGATGTTACTTGCTATGGATTCAAGAGAATCAAACCAGAAAATTCAACCCTACAGAATGCAACCGTAACTAGTTACATTAACCCATCAGGTAAATATACTGATAAGATTGCTAAGATCACAATTCCATCCTCAACAAATACAATTAATTCTGACTTTGAGAAACTATCTATTGGACAGGTTGTAACCGTACCATATAGAGATACTTCTGTTGCTGTAAGTGGGGCAGTATGGGGTAACATCACATTTACTGTTGGTAGTGCTCTATCTACAAGATCTTCATCTGACTCAACAAATAGAGAAGGTGATACTAAAATCAGTGGAACTTTAAGTGTTTCTTCTGGAACATTCTCAGTCAATCCAACTGCATCTAGATTCCAAGTCACTGGATCTTCTGTAACAAATAATGTAATTTACCAGTCAGTAAATCCAAATACTGTAGGTTATCTCTATGTTTACAACAAAGGAAATCCTGACCCTGTAAGTAGTGGTTATCAGATATCTACTGCTGGATACAGATACTGGAATTACAGATGGCTTGATATCCTAGGTGCTTATGAAGGAACCTACAATGAGGATGGAACTCTAAATCCTGATCCTGCAACAAATCAAATTACAGTAACTGGTAACACATTTGAAATTGCAAGTTCTGGTACATATACTGCTTCACTAACAAATGGTAGCAATATCATCAACGTAACTGGAGTAACCAGTGGTGCTCTTTATAAGGGACAATCTATCACTGGAACTGGAATCCCAGCAGGAACAGTTATCGTAGAGGGTGAAAATATCAATGATCCAGATAATAGTTTAACTGGTCGAGGTGGCACTGGAACCTATAGAATCAGTAATGATGCAACTTCAACAACTTCATCTACAATCACTGGTTCTATTTTTAGTGGTGCAACTGAGTATGATTACTTAACATATTATCCTGGACAAAATACTAATTGGAGTAGAAGAATTACTCTCAAGTCATATAATAATTCCAATGGCCAAACGACATTTACATTAAATGCTAATGTTTTCAGATCATTTAGTGGTGGATCAATGCTTGTATACAGCTACAGCATTTATGAAGAAGGATTTATTATGCAATTAAATTCTTCACTAATTCAAGATATTCCAGCTGGAACTCAATTTGGCATCTATGTTGAAACTTCTGCATCATCTTCACATAATTATGCATTCAGATCAAAGATTGTTGACATTGAAAAAGATGCTGTAAATAATGAAATCGATGTATATCTTGCAGATGAACTTCCATCTAACTGGACAAATAGTGGAATGAGACACTATGGTTATACATTTATCAATGATGCAGGATGGACATATCCAAGAGTCGGTGGTAGTTCTTTCAGAACCAACAACGTAATTCCTGGAACCTCTTCAACAACAATCTATCTACCAAATAGAAGTGGAAGAGTTCAACCTGGAGATGTTATCACTTATGAATGGGAAGATTCAAGTAGTGGTTCTGTAACTAAGCATTCATCAACAATTACTAACGTTGGAACTGTTGATGCAGTACATTCTGGAATGTCACTTTGCACACTAAGTTCTTCAACTGGTCATATTTTATACAATACCTATGGAACAAAAGTTAACTGGATGAGTATTGATGAAGTATTCGTAAGTCATAGACAAGGAAACTTCTCATTCGATGGTCCAGTATGTGATAAGTTCTTCTACAGTGATACTGGAATTAAACTAACCTTCGATGATTATTCTATCTGGCCATCTAGATACTATCCAAGTGGAACTTCTCAGAACTGGGATTATACATATCCACCGGGTGTTGGATGGGTTGGAAACTTTTCAATCAGTAAAGTCAACAAGTCTGTAGACGGTCTGGTTCTTGATGGTGCATCTGACCTAAACTGGGGAAGACAAACCAACAATAGTATTTGGCAGTCTGCTGCACCATACTATCCAAACTTCAGCGGTCAAAGTTTCCCATGGGAGTATTTCAGCACAAACATTGTAAGTTCTGCATCAATTATCAGTAACTATGCAAATAATAAACTTGTTAATTATGATTCCGCTGGAAACTTCTACTTCAACCCAATTAACCACTCATGGATTGCTCTAAGTAATGTTTATGCAAACCTTGACACTTCAGATAATAATGGTTGTGGTGCATATGATGTACAAAGATACAAACTAACCAGAACAAGAACCACTCTAAGATACAGTCTACAAGATTCAAGTATTTCTACATCAAATGGATCTGTATCTGGCGGTTCAAATCCAAGAGTTACTGAACAATTCGTATTGAATAATGCAATTCACTACAAACCATGTCTTGACTTTGAATCATCCAATCTCCTAGGAAGTGGATCTATCACTACTTCAACATCATCTACAACAGTGACGGGTTCTGGTGCTACATTCACCCAGTACCTACTACCTGGAGACAACCTATATTCAACATCAACTGGAACTCCAACTTACATTGGAACTATTCAGAGTGTTGATAATGATAACCAACTAACTCTAATTGCTAACGCTGGAGTAACAACTACTAGTGATTCTGATTGGTCATACATTTCAAGATACGTCAAGAAGGGTGGTGAGAACGCAATCTCTAGAGATCTAATTCTTTCTGGTGGTGGTTTGAGTAGTGGAGTTACCCCATTAACATATGGAACAACTGGTGGTTTCAACGTTATTGCAATCAACAGACCTGCATATGATAAGTTTAACTTCAGATTTGGAGTTACAAAGAGAAACTACAACCAGACTCCTCTACTAAATACTTATCGTGATATCGTTCCTATCGCAAATGTGTCTGATTCCAACAAGGTTATCAGACTACAAGTTGGAGATCTATCTGTTTACAGACCAGTATCTATCAACGTTAACGTAACTCGATTCAATCCTAAGACACACGTAGAAAGATCTATTTCAGTTGTAGGATCACAAATTAACATTTAATGGAGGTTGACTATGGCATTCTTTTTGACTGATACACAAGAAGATGCATTGAACTTGTTCCTCGATAGACAAAATAGTAAAGTCTGCGAAGAACAACTAAATTCAGACGAACTAGATGAAGAACTAAAAGAAATTGTGAGGAAGACAGTCGAAGCTGGATCACCAATTCCAGCTTTCGACCCCAGAGTTGGGTACTATTCCATTTCATTCACTCCTTGTGAGAAAGGAAATAGAATCTATGTACATCATCACTTGACTAATGTTTCAGAAGAAATTTATGATCCTCTACTAGATGAAAGTTTAGTAACAGAAGAAACTAAATTGTATTCTGCAGAAGTCATTCCAGATGAAGAAGGTGTTTCAGATTTTGATATGTCGAAACTATCTGCACAGGAACTAGAAGGTATGTTTGGTTCACCACCACCAGAAGTTCAATCACTATTTGCAACAGCTAACTCAGAAGAAGAATAAATAAAAGAGGGATATATATCCCTCTATTTTTTAGGTATATACCGAGGGAATTTGCCATATGGCTACAAATATTCGTTTAAAGTTTAGTTCATTAGCTGGAAAAACACCAACACTTTCAGACCTATCTCTAAGAGAATTAGCAGTTAATACTGTTGATGGCAAACTGTTCCTTAGAAAAGGTGATGGGAGTGGTACAGATAAAATTATAGATGTAACAGGTCCAATACAGGCTAGTGAGCCTATGGGCCATGAAGATAAGTCTCAAAGTACCATTTCTTTTGACAGCGGAACTAGGGTTTTCACGATTCAACCAAGTTCTACCTCATTCAATGTTTGGTGTAAAGGTGTAAAGTATAATATAACTAATGCTCGCACAGTAACAATTCCAAATACTACTGGATTATATTTTATTTACTTTGATGCAGATGGAGTTCTTCAATATAGAACTTCATATTTCGATTGGGAAAATGATTCTCCAACAGCATATGTTTATTGGAATTCTTCTTCATCTACAGCTCCATTTGTTGCAGATGAAAGGCATGGTATTGTTTTAGATTGGCAAACTCACGAATATTTACATAGAACTCGTGGTGCAGCAATTGACAATGGATTTTCAATCAGCAATTATACAACTACTGGAACTGGTGCAAACAATTCAGATGCACAGTTTGATTTAGGTGGTGGTACATTCTTTGACGAAGATTTAGAAGTAATTATTACGCATAGTAATACTCCTACTGCAGACACTTGGGAACAAGATTTACAAGGGCCAGCAAGAATTCCAGTATTTTATCAAAGTGGAAATGAATGGGTTTGTGATACTCCAACTGATTATGCACTAAAACAAGGAACATCTAGAATTAAGTATAACTTATTAAGTGGAGGAACTTGGTCAACTCCAGATGTATCTACTGATACGTATTACACTACATCTTGGATTATTGCAACCAATAATATTAATTATCCTGTGATTGCTATCATGGGACAGACAGCAGCTAATAAAATTTCTGATGAAGAAGCCTTAACACTTGGAGATTTAACTCTTGGTGGATTTCCTGTCGAGGAGTTTAGACCTATTTGGAAAATTATCTGGCAAACTGATTCTACCTATGCCAATACTCCAAACGCAAGAGTTGCAGGAGTCTATGACATTCGTGAATTAACTTCTGGAGGTGGAATTCCTAGAACAGTACCAGTTTCTGATCATGGATTTCTAACTGGACTTGGAGATGATGATCACTTACAATATGTACATATTAGTGAAAACAGAACTATTACTGCTAATCATACTGTTAGTGGAAATTTAACTTTATCTGGAGGATTAAAAGATAGGCTTGGCAATCTAGGTAGTGCAGGTCAATTTTTATCCTCCACTGGAACAAAAGTAGAATGGAAATATCCAACTGTCACTAATGTTTTATATGTATCTAAAGATGGCAATGACTCTAATGCAGGAACTAGTTTACAAAATTCCAAGGCTAGCATTAAATCTGCACTATCAGTAGCAACTGCAGGTACAGTGATAAAAGTTTCTGCAGGAAATTACATTGAAGATAATCCAATTAGTATTCCAAGTCAAGTCAGTATAGTTGGGGATTCTCTACGAGAAGTAAGTGTAAGCCCACAAAATTCTGGCAACTTATTTTATATTGGGAATGGATCATATGTATCCAACATGGCGTTCACTTCTACAACATCAAATAGTGGAGCAATATTTTCATTTAATCCCTCAGATCCCCCATACATTAATCAGTCTCCATATATTCAAAATTGCACTAATTTTATTTCTGGGTCCACTGGATTACTTATTGATGGAGACAATTGCATTGGACAACTTAAAAGTATGGTCGTAGATTCATATACACAATTTAATCAAAATGGAATTGGAGCTGAAATAAAAAACGATGGGTATGCTCAATTGGTATCTATGTTTACAATATGCACAGATAAAGCTATTGAATGCAAAAATGGAGGAGGATGTGATTTAACTAATTCAAATTCATCATTTGGAAATTATGGATTAATTTCTGATGGTGTTAGTGATTTAAAATATACTGGAACTATAACTTCTGCAGTTTCAGCAGAATCATCAAACATCATAAATGTAGATATTTCTACTACTACTTATAATGTTACAGGTGCATCATACAATAATTCTACTGGTGAAGTTACAATTACAATTGGATCCCATTCAATTCAAGCTGGAATGGATGTAAAAATTGAAAATTTAACTTTTAGTTGCAGTTCTGGTGGATCATCTAGCAATCAAGTATTTCCTTCTGGAAATTATGGATATATATTTACAGTAAAATCTATAACCTCAACTACAATAACTGCAAACGTTGGAAGTTCTACATTAAGTCATACCTATGTATCTGGTGGAACTGTTAAAATTTATAACACAAGACCATATGATGGTCAAGTAGTTACTTTTAATAATAATTTATACTATCAGGTTAAATCAGTCACTATTACCAATGGTGGAAGTAACTATACATCAGCTCCAACTATAACTGCATCTAGTCCATCTACATCATGGGGAATTCCTGCTCAGGCTATAGCAGAAATTCAAAATGGTGAAATTGTATCTATAGAAATAGTTTCATCTGGTAGAGGATATACATCTAGTTCTCCAACATTAACTATCACTGGAGGAGGAGGATCTGGAGTTACATACACAGTTGAAATGACGCCAGAATATTATATAATACAAAGTGCAGAAGAAACAAGTTCTAATAATTATAAAATTACCTTAAATACTGAATTGCCATTTAATTTAGCTAGTAATGATTCCATTGAATTTTATAAACAATCTAGATTACTTGCTTCTGGCCACTCATTTGAGTACATTGGATCTGGAACAAATATCAATACTGCATTGCCGAGCAATGGAGGAGTACCCATTCAAGAAAACGAGACCGTCAGTAAAAATGGTGGGATTGTAATTTATACAAGTACAGATCATTCAGGAAGTTTTAGGATTGGCGACGGGGTGATTATTGATCAGACTCTTGGACGGATATCTGGTCAGTCATATTCACAAAGTTTATTTTCTACAGTAACACCATTTATTCTAGCGTTAGGAGGTAATTAAAAATGGCATTAAAACTCAATGTATTTAAAACAATTACTGAGATTGTTCCTACTTCACCAACCATAGTCTATACCGCTCCTGTAGGGTATACTGGAGTTGTACTACTTGGTCAAGTAGCGAATATAAGTTCTACATCTTATGATGTTACATTAATTCACCACAGAAATTCTACTGACACAGAAATAGTGAAAAGCTTTCCTATAAGTGGTAATGATACCGTTAATTTAATCTCTGGGAAGTTATTCTTAGAATCTGGGGACTCTTTGGTTTTATCTGGCAGTAATGGCGTAAATTTAAAATTTATCTCTTCTATCTTAGAAACTCTAAATTGATAAAGTAAATGGACAATTATATCTCCTCCAAAAAAAGAAGACTAAGTATAGGGGTCTCTGGTTACACGGATAATACTACAGTATTAGATGCAATTGGTAATTTAGTAATAGATGGAAATGTTGAGTCGAAAGTTCTTATTTCAAATGTATCTACTGGAACATCGCCATTAACTATTACTTCTACAACTAAAGTTTCAAATCTAAATGTAGATAGA
>Ga0099848_1000546_pt1 | contig 17898 bp, 18 predicted proteins | sample CB_VirMetaG_3_FD_78179 | JGI IMG/M metagenome (GOLD analysis project Ga0099848, IMG submission 78179) | Freshwater to marine saline gradient viral communities from Chesapeake Bay - CB_1508_1S Viral MetaG | ecosystem: Environmental > Aquatic > Marine > Coastal | place: USA: Chesapeake Bay...
GCAATAGAACCCATAGAAGAAAATTGTGAATTGAAAAAACAATATTATCTTTATGGGACTTTATATGATTATAATGATTGGAATGAAATCTTATCTCAACGTGAAGGTTTACCTTACTATAAAAACCAATCAATGAAAAATTTACTAGACGATTACAGAAATTAATTTATGAGAATAGGTTTTACAGGCACAGTCAGTATAGGAAAAACTACACTTGTTAATTCTTTAAAAGAATTACCTCAATTTAAAGATTATTTTATAGCAACTGAACGTTCAAAATATTTAAGAGATTTAGGAATTCCTTTAAATACAGATTCTACTCTAGAGGGACAAACTATGTTTTTAGCAGAAAGAGTATCAGAGTTATTTAATTCTAACCTTTTAACTGACAGAACAATAATAGATGTTATAGCTTTCACAAACTCGGCTCAATCTTTATCTTCTGCAGATAAAAATATATTTCAATTATATGCCTCTAAATTTGTATCTAAATATGATTGGATATTTTATATATCTCCTGAAGGTATTCCTATTGAAGATAATTCAATTAGAGAGACAGATCCTATTTATAGAGATAAAATAGATAAATATATTAGATATTTTATAAAAGAGAATTTCCTTTCAATAAAAAATTATGGAGTATTAAAAGGATCTACAGAAGAGAGAATATCTCAAATACTAAATTATATAAAACTATGAAAATCAATTATCAATATATAATAATTGGAGTATTAATATGGTTATTGATTTTACAAAATCAATGTTCCAAACCTAATTCTCAAGATCCATCTATAACTATAGAGAGAGATACTACATACATAACAATAACTAAAACCGACTCAATTAAAGATCCTTATCCTGTTTTTATTAAACAGACTAAATGGGATACTATAAAACAAATAGATACAATTGAAGTTTTGGGTGATTACTTTTCAATAAAAGCCTTTACTCAAATATACCAATATGGAGACACATTAAAACTCATTATAACAGATACTATTTCCCAAAATACTTTAATTCATCAGGATATTAAATATGAATTAAATATTCCTATAATAAGAGAAAAAATAACTATAATTCAAAATCCTCATGAATTATATGCTGGCCCAAAAGTGGGGTTTATAGGAGATAAAATCCAATTAGGGTTAGACTTAACATACAGAAACCCTTATGGGCAATTATTTACTCTATATTATTCTCCTTTTAATCAAAATATAGGAATGGGTGTTCAATTTCGTTTATTTAAAGTCAATATTAAAGAGAAAAATCTCCCTTTAAATTTATAATCCCCTGGATTCAGATATATTTATATAAAAATAACAAATATGTCTCAAGAGGCTTTAATAAAAAAACATATTCAACTTGAATACATAAAATGTGCAAGTGATCCTGCACACTTTATGAAAAAATATGTTAAAATTCAACATCCTCAACGAGGTACTATTCCCTTTTATTTGTATCCTTTCCAAGAAGCCACATTAAAACTTTTGCAAAGAAATCAAACAGATAATAAATATAGTATAATTAATAAATCACGACAATTAGGTATATCAACAGTTGTAGCAGGATATTCATTATGGTTAATGTTATTTCATAATGATAAAAACATATTAGTATTAGCAACCAAAAGAGAAACAGCTAAAAACTTAGTCACTAAAGTTAGATTCGCTTATCAGGCATTACCATCATGGCTCAAAATAGATACTCCTGAAAATAATGTTTTAACTCTTCGTCTTTCTAATGGTTCACAAATAAAAGCTGCATCTAAGGCAAGTGATGCTGGTAGATCTGAGGCAGCATCTTTACTCATAATGGATGAGGCCGCATTTATTGATAATATAGGAGATGTATGGACCGCGGCACAACAAACCTTAGCTACTGGAGGATCTGCCATAGCCTTATCTACTCCTAATGGAACGGGTAATTGGTTTCATAAAACTTGGGTAGAAGCAGAAACTGACCCTGATAGTAAATTTATACCTATAAAATTACCCTGGGATATCCACCCTGAAAGAAATCAAGCTTGGAGAGATGAACAAGATAAAATTTTAGGCCCTAAACAAGCAGCCCAAGAATGTGATTGTTCTTTTTTAGCATCTGGAAACTCAGTAATAGATTTAGAATTATTAGAATGGTATTCTCAAACAACTCAGGAAGACCCTATTGAAAAAAGAGGAATGGGTGGTAATTTATGGATATGGGAATATCCTGATTATACTAAAGATTATGCTGTAGTAGCGGATGTTGCCCGAGGAGACGGTTCAGATTATTCGGCCTTTCATGTTATAGATATAGAATCAAATACTCAAGTGGCTGAATTTAAGGGACAACCCTCTACTAAGGATTATGGTAATATTCTTGTGGGTATAGGAACTGAATACAATAATGCTTTGTTAGTAGTAGAAAATGCAAATGTAGGATGGGCCTCTATACAACAGATATTAGATAGAGGATATTCTAATTTATATTATTCCCCAAGAACAGAAGCAGATAGTGCTCAATCTTATTTGGAAAAATGGGAAAAAGATAATTTAATTCCTGGATTTATAACATCTGTTCGTACTCGTCCTCTTATGATAGGTAAATTAGAATCTTATATTAGGGAAAAATCATTAACTATAAGATCAAAACGTTTATTAGAGGAATTAAAAGTTTTTATTTGGAAAAATGGAAAAGCTCAATCTCAAAATGGTTATAATGATGACTTAGTTATGGCTATGAGTATGGGAATGTATATTAGAGATACCTCACTAAAATTTCGACAACAAGGATTAGAATTAACTCGAGCTGCTTTAGGGAATATTAGAAGAAATAGTGATTATAGCCAAGGAGGAGCGTATAATATAAATAAATCAAATAACAACCCATATAGTATAGATATTAAAGGAGGAATGGAAGATTTACGTTGGCTTCTTTAATATTTATAATAAATTTATAATAAAACTATTAAACACATTTAATGGCAGACAAAACCTTATTTCCTAGATTAAAAAGATTATTTTCTACAGATGTTATTATACGAAATGTAGGAGATAATCAACTTAAAGTTTTAGATGTAAATCAAATACAAAAATCCGGAGAAATCCGCACCAATTCTCTAGTAGATAGATTTACTAGACTTCGTACTACTAATGCGGGTCCTATCTATAACCCAGCATTAAACTATCAAGTACTAAGAACTCAACTTTATTCAGATTATGAAGCAATGGATACTGATGCCATTATTGCTTCTGCCTTAGACATTGTAGCTGATGAATCTACTCTTAAGAATGAAATGGGAGAGGTATTAACCATTAGATCTACTGATGAAAACATACAGAAAACTCTATATAATTTATTTTATGATATATTAAATATAGAATTTAATTTGTGGTCATGGGTTCGTTCTATGGCTAAATTTGGAGATTTTTTTCTAAAATTAGAAATAGCCGAAAAATATGGGGTATATAATATCATACCATACTCGGCATATAATATGTCTAGAGAAGAAGCATATGATAAAGAAAATCCAAACTCAGTAAGATTTAAAATGGACCCTGATGGTTTAGCCGGAGGGGGATATTACGGAGGAATAGGCCAAAATGACCAAACCGCTATTTATTTTGATAATTATGAGGTAGCTCATTTCAGGCTAACCGCCGACCCTAATTACCTACCATACGGAAGAAGCTATATAGAACCAGCTCGAAAACTATTTAAACAATACACATTAATGGAGGATGCTATGCTATTGCATCGTATTATTAGAGCCCCAGAAAAACGTATATTTTATTTAAATGTAGGTTCAATACCCCCACAAGAGGTAGATGCTTTTGTAGAAAAACAAGTATCTGCCCTAAAACGTCAACCATATATAGATCAACAAACCGGAGACTATAATTTAAAATTCAATGTTCAAAATATGATGGAAGATTTTATCATTCCTGTAAGGGGAAATGATACTTCTACCAAAATAGATACTACCCCAGGTTTACAATATGATGGGATAACGGATGTAGAATATCTTAGGGATAAATTATTTGCAGCATTAAAAGTTCCTAAAGCTTTCATGGGATATGATCAGTTTACTGATGGTAAAGCAACTTTAGCTGCTCAAGATATTAGATTTGCCCGCACTATAGAACGAATCCAACGTATTATTGTATCAGAATTATATAAAATAGCATTAGTTCATTTATATACACAAGGATATAAACCAGAACAATTAGTAAATTTTGAATTATCTTTAACTTCTCCCTCTATCATATATGATCAAGAACGCGTAGCTTTACTTAAAGAAAAAATGGAATTAGCTAATGCAATGAAAGAATCTAATCTATTCTCTTCTGATTGGATTTATGATAATGTATTCCGTTTAAGTGAGGAACAATATGATGAGATGAGAGACTTAGTAAGAGAAGATAAAAAACGAGAATTTAGACTTACTCAAATAGAGAATGAAGGAAATGATCCTGCCGAATCAGGAAAATCATATGGTACTCCTCATGATTTAGCCTCTTTATATGGGCAGGGGAGATATCAAACTAATTCAAATAATATTCCTAAAGGATATAATGAGGAAGAACCAGAATTAGGAAGACCTAAAGAAAAAATTTCAAACCGAAATACCCAAAAAGATAATTTTGGAAGAGATAGACTAGGAGTAAGTGGTATGAAAAGAGATTATAACGATCCTCAAAATGTATCTCCTTTAGCTTTAGAAAGTAAAAAAGAATATGAAAGGATAAAAAATCATTTACCTAATTTAGATGATAAAAAAATGATATTTGAATCTAAAAATAAAGAAGCAGAATACCTAAAAGAAAAAAACATTCGAAATCTTTAAATATTTAATAATATTTATTAATAGATATACTCCTTATAATGAGAATAAAACATTCTAAAATAAAAAATACTGGTATTATTTATGAATTACTAGTAAGACAAATTACTTCTGATATCCTCAATAAAAAGGAACCTAAAACTTTGTCCTTAATAGAAAAATATTTTTCTAATACAGAGTTAGGAAAGGAATATAAATTATATGAATTTATATCTAATCCTAAAATCTTAACTGAGGGTAAAGCTGAATCTTTATTAAATACTTTAATTGAAACTTCTAAAAAATTAAATAGAAAAAAACTACGTAAATTAAAATATGATTTAATTAAAGAAATTAAAGAATATTATGATATAGAAGTTTTTTTTAAATCTAATTTAGAAAACTATAAACAATATGCTGCCCTATATACTTTATTTGAGGCCGCATCTATTAATGAGATTACTAGCCCTGCTCAGATAATAGATAATAAACTTACTTTATTAGAATATTTTACTAATAATAAAACCCTTAAAAATTCATCTTATTCTTCTGTTCTCCAAGAATATTCTAATTTTGAACCTGATTTAAAAGCTTTAACATACAAAATACTACTAGAAAAATTTAATATTAAATATGACTCTTTTAACCCAGAACAAAAAATAGTACTTAAAGAATATATTCATAATATAACTAATACAGAAAAATTAAAAGAATTTATAACTAAAAAATATATTCTTCTAAAAAAAGAAATATCAGAACAAATCAAAAATATAGATGATAAAGTATTGAAAATAAAATTAGAAGAAATTAAGACATTAATTCCTAAAATAGACAAAAACAGAAAAGTAACTGATACTGATGTTATTTCTTTATTACAATTAATTGAATTAAAAGAAGAATTAAAAAATGTCTAAAAGTTGGGGTATAAAATCTAAATTTATTCCTGATCCTGAAACAGGGTTTGATAAAGTAATATATGTCCCTAATTTTGGGGAACTAATAGATTATTTAAATCAATCTCTTAAAGCATTACAAAATATATCTTCATTAGATATAAAAGATAAAGATTTCTTTGATCAAAATACAAAAGAATTAAATTATGTTCGGAATCAAATAAGAACTTATCTAAGAAAAAATTATCCTGAAGAATATCAATTGTACAAGATTAGATTAAATGAAATAAAACCCAAAATAAAGGAAATTATTATTAATAAAATGACAGAAACCTCTTTAACCGGAGGCTCTGCCACTTTTACCCCAGGTACAGGTGGACAATATACTACTAAATTTGCTTTTAATCCTAAAAAAACAGCTAAAGGCGCTAAACATAATTATTACTATAAAATGGGATTTAAACCCGTCCCTAAAAAAATTAAAGGATCAGGTATGGAAATAAGACAACTTTTCGAAAGCCAAGAAATAGATAACTATAAACTACCCGAACATATAAAAGATACAATAAAATCAGCATACCTTAAAAATAATATAGAAAACATAAAACAAAATGATTTTATGTATTATATTACTATAGGTACGGGGGGTTTATCTATAGATGAGGATATGTTGAGAAAATTGATAAAGGATAAAACTTTTATGGGGGTTTATCCAAAAGATAATACTACCGTTCAACTAGGATTTAGAAAAAAATAATATTTATTAATATGAAAACATTACAAGAAAAATATATAGGAGTTAAAAAAGGAATATATCCTTCAGCTCAATGGCTTAAAGAAGCTAAACTCACTCTACCCCACTTTATTTCCCCATATAATGGATTTGATGATGCAGTACTAATTCTTAAGAATAAAGGAATTCTTAAAGAAGAAGTTAAAGCTGATTTAAAAAAATCAGATGAATCTGTTACTGATCTTAATGATAAGTCATATTCATATGGTAAGGTATCTGCTATGAATGTAAACTTTGATCAAATGCTCAAAGGTATGCAAATAGAGATAAATAAGAATCCTGAAATTTCAGAGGATAAAGCTAGAGAAAAAGCAATAAAAAATCTAATGCAAGATCCCTACTACTATCTCAAAAACCAAGCGTTTGGTATTGAAGGTATAGGATATACCGAAGATGTTCCTGGTTTAAAACCCTCCAAATCTGATCAAATGGAGAAAGTAAAACTAGGAGAAAATAAAAACCCAAATTCTCTTAAAGAATTAAAATTACGTTCTCTAATTAACAAAATTATTAAAGAAGAACTAAACGAATATGGAACATCAGATTATTTTAATGAATATGAAGATGCAGTAAAGTATGCGGAAGCTATTTCTTCAAGAGAAGGAGTAGTACAACATGTTAATGAACTTCCTGATGGTACCTATAAAGTATCTGATTGGTATGATTCCGATACTACAATTATTTCTTTTGAGAATGGGATGCAATTAAATGAGGAAGAAACAGAAAAACCTAAAAGAAAAGTATTACCTAATAAAAACAGATTTACCTCTGATACTATTGCTATAAAATCAGCACTAGAGAAAATCATACAACAAGTATGGGCTGAGCCAAATTTAGCTAAAGCTAAAACAATGATGTTAGATTTTCTTGACACAAGTGGAATTAGTGATTTCTCTAAAAATACTATGAGAAATAATATTAATTCCATACAAACTAAACCAAAATTAGACCAATATTTATCTAATTCTTTACTTAATTTTGAAAGAATGGGAATAAAAGAATCTAAACAAATATATTCTCGCCTAAAAGAAATAGAAGCAGATTCTCAAATTCTAGCCCTAGAAAATAAAATAAAAGCTATCCAACAAGAAATTGAAGACCGTAATCATAAAATATCAGCTGTAGAGGAAATGGATATGGGGGATATGATAAATCCTACTAAAATAAAAGAAATACAAAAAGAAATTAAACTACTAGAGAAAGAAAAATCCAAAATAGAAAAAATGATGGAGAAACTTTCAAAAAAAGGTAAAAAGAAAGTAGTAACTTCTGCTGATAAAGATAAAGATATGGTTCCTGATTCCCAAGATGTAGTAGATGAAAATCTAGACTGGGAAGATGAAGATTATGAATCTGAAAGTAGAAAAATCGAATACGGAATAGACCCAGAACTAGGGGATGAAGACATGGATGATTTAGATTAATACTATGAAACAATTATTAGTAGATACTCAATTTTTTCAACTTAAACCTCAATCTTTAACTGAAGGGAAAACCTCTCCTCGAGGTAATCTTATAGTAGAGGGCTTATTAGCCACTGCTGAAGAAAAAAACGGAAATGGAAGATACTATAGAAGAGAGCTTTGGGAAAGAGAAATGAAAAAATACTCTCAGCTTGTTAAAGAAAACAGAGCTCTAGGAGAACTAGACCACCCAGATTCTCAAATAGTTAACCTTAGAAATGTATCTCATAATATTACTGAATATTGGTGGAATGGAGATAAAATTTTTGGAAAAATAGAAATCCTTCCTACCCCTTCTGGAAACATATTAAAAACTTTATTTGAAAATGGTGTAACAGTTGGGGTTTCTTCTCGTGGAATGGGTTCCCTTAAGCAAATAGGAGAAACACTAGAGGTGCAAGATGATTTCGAGCTTGTGGCTTGGGATTTTGTATCTAATCCTTCTAACCAAGGTTCATTTATGAAACCTACTAATTTAAATGAATCATATAATTATACTCAATCTCCTCATAATGAAAAAATACATAGATTAATTACTGATCTAATATGTAATATGGGTGGGGTTTGCAAAATTTGATTTTCTAATATTTATAAACATAATTAATAAAACTATTCCAATGAAAAAATCAGAACTAAGACAAATTATCAAAGAAGAAATTTCTAAAGTGTTAAATGAAAATAATAAACAAGTATCTAAAGAAGATAAAATAGCAGTAATCAAAGAATGGATTTGGTATACTTGTTATGAAGGACAAGCAAAAGATGATATCAACAAATATAATAGAATGGTTGATAATTATTTTGCTAATAAAAATGATGTTACTAAATATGATTTTAAAGTAATATGGGCTAAAGTAACAGAAAAATATGGTGTAGGCGATGTTGGGGCAGATTGGGATGCATTCCCCGAAACTTGGGCTGATGTTCAAACAGGCACATTAACCGGTATCTAGTTTGCAAACTCTAATAAAATAATACCCCTCTTAAGATAGTATCTTTTGACTGACCCCTACAGAAATGTAGGGGTTTCTTTTTTTTTTCTTAAATTTTGAAAAACCCCCATATATTTATTAACAAATATGCTATTTCTCTATATAGCATTCTATTAATTTAATAATTACTCATTACGTCATTAATCAATAGACGTATTTCCAAAAAAAATTTAGGACAATTAATTATGGCAAACACAGATTTGTTTAAAGAAGCAATCGCTGATGCTAAAGCTATTCGTGAAACAGCAATAGCTAACGCAAAAGCAGCTCTAGAAGAATCGTTTACTCCTGCCATCAAAGACATGCTCCGAGCTAAACTTGAAGAAATGGAATCTTATGAAGAAGAAGAAGTTTCTGAAATGATGGACGACATGTATGATGAAGATGATATCATGATGGAGGTAGAAGAAGATGAACTAGAGGAAGTAGAAACAATTAATGAAGAAGATGAAGAAATTGATCTTGATGAGTTAGTTAATTCACTTGAAGAATTAGATGAAGAAATTCTAAACGAAGCAGAAGAAGAAACTGAAGAAGAAACTGAAAAAGAAATCAATTTGGATGATTTGACTGTAGAAGAATTAGAAGATCTTATCAAAAGCGTTGTTGAAGATATGATACAAGCTGGTGAAATCGAAATGGAATCTGATGAAGAAGAATCACTTGAAGATGTTGAAGACATGGAAGATGTTGAAGACATGGAAGATGTTGAAGACATGGAAGATGAAGAATCTGAAGAAGAAGATATGGAGGTTGAATTAGAAGAAATCATTAATGAATTAAAATCATATCACGAAAAAGGTAAAAAAGAAGTAAAACAAGAACAAAAAGACAACTACAAAAAAGAATTAGACGAGGCTATTAAAACCATTAAACAACTTCGTTCAGATCTTTATGAAGTAAATCTTTTAAATTCTAAACTTCTATACACTAACCGAATCTTCAAAGGTAAAAATTTATCTGAAGAGACTAAGTTAAAAGTAATTGAATCCTTTGACAAAGCTAAAACCCCACAAGAAGCTAAAATAGTGTATGAAACTCTAAAAGAAAATCTTACACCAAAACCAGCTTCACGTCAAATTAAAGAAAATTTAGGATTTGCATCTAAACCTATGGGTACTAAACAAACTAAACAACCTATTGTTGAGACATTTGATTTCACTCATAGATGGCAAAGACTAGCTGGTATTAAGTAATTAAAAACAATTAACAATTAAATTTTAAATTTTAACAAATGAACACTTTACAAACCCTTCTTGAGTCTGCAAACCCTTACCATAGTTTGCAATCAGACGCAGCAAGACTTGCCTCTAAATGGGGAAAAACAGGTCTATTGGAAGGTTTATCAGGAGACATTGAAAAAAACAATATGTCAGTTCTTCTTGAAAACCAAGCCAAACAATTGGTAACTGAAGCATCACTTTCAGGTGGTGGAGTAGCAGGTGGTAGCTTTACCGCCGGTACTGGTGAACAATGGGCAGGAGTAGCTCTTCCAATGGTAAGAAAAGTATTTGGTCAAATTGCAGCGAAAGAATTCGTTTCAGTTCAACCAATGAACTTGCCTTCAGGTCTAGCATTCTACCTAGATTTCAAATATGGTACTACAAAATCTCCATTTACTTTAGGTGAATCTCTTTACGGTAAAACCGGATCAGCTCAATTCCCATTTGGCAACACTAATGATGGTGGTCTATATGGTGCTGGTCGTTTCGGATACTCTGTAAACAACACATCTTCTGTAGTAGCAGCAACAACTGGAGCTGCAGATTGGTCTAATTTTAACTACAATTCTGACTATTCTGCTTCTGCAGCCGCTGGTGGTTACAATACTGTAACTGTAACTCTTCCAACTACCACTGATCCTTTAGCAGCTCGCTCATTTATTATTACTTCAGGTTCTCTACTTACTGTAGCGGCTAACTTGCCTGAATTTACAACTGTAGCCTCTAACGGTTCAAACTGGAATGTTACTTTCCTAGTATCAGGTTCAGTAGTCCCTAATCAAGGTGACAACGTAACTGTAACTTATAGTCTACAGCCTACTGATAATAGAAGAGGTGATTTCGAAGATGGAAACACTACTCTTAATGTTAATAACAACCCTATTTCAATTCCTGAACTTAATGTTCAAATGAGATCAGAAGCCATCGTTGCTAAAACTCGTAAATTGAAAGCACAATGGACACCTGAATTTGCACAAGATCTAAACGCATACCAAAACTTGGATGCCGAAGCTGAATTAACTTCACTTATGAGTGAATATATCAGTTTAGAGATTGATATGGAAATTTTGGATATGTTGATCACTGAAGCAGATACTACTGAGTACTGGTCAGCTGAAAACAATACGTTCATTGATACTAATGGAGTTGCTGTAAAAGATGTAACCGGAGGTGGATACTATAACTCACAAGGTTTATGGTTCCAAACTTTTGGTACTAAACTCCAGAAAATCTCTAACGTTATTCATCAGAAAACTCTTAGAGGTGGTGCTAATTTCTTAGTAGTTTCTCCACTAGTTGCTACTATCTTGGAATCAATTCCTGGATTTGCTTCAACTTCTGATGGTGATGCTTCTAAAATGAAATATGCCTTTGGTATCCAGAAAGCAGGTCAGCTTAATGGAAGATATCAAGTATACAAAAACCCATACATGAACGAAAATACTGTTCTTGTAGGTTACAAAGGTTCACAATTCTTGGAATCAGGTGCTGTATTTGCCCCATACATTCCTCTAATTATGACTCCTCTTGTATACGATCCAGATACCTTCACTCCACGTAAAGGTGTGTTGACTCGCTATGCTAAGAAAATGCTACGCCCTGAGTTTTATGGAAAAATTTATGTTGCAGGTTTGAATACTCTGTAATATAGTTTAAGCATACTTTCCTAAGAGAAGAGTACCTTAATTTGGTACTCTTCTTTTTTATTTATTTTCGATATTTATAATAAATTTTATATATGAAAGAGCCTAATAGAGAAAGGAAAAATGAGATTAAATATAAAATAACACTAAATGAAGAACAAAAAGAAGCAAAAAAATTAATAATAGATAACCAAATAGTAATAATTACAGGAAGGGCGGGAAGTGGAAAGAGTCTAGTCGGAGCTATAGTAGCATTAGATTTCTTAAATAAAAAACAATGTGATAAAATCCTGGTAACCCGCTCGGCAATAGAGGTAGGAAGATCATTAGGTTTCTTGCCTGGCTCACTAGAGGAAAAATTTGATCCATATATTGAGGCTTTAGTAGAAAATCTTTATAAATGTATGGACAAAATAAAAATAGATGAATTTATAAAGAATGGAAAAATATCAGCTCTCCCTGTCCAATTTATTAGGGGTAAAACAGTAGATGATATATTAATAGTAGAGGAAGCCCAAAATTTAACCAAAACTGAAATATTAGCTATACTTACTCGATTAGGCAAAAGTGGGAAAATAATAATAAATGGAGACAATAGTCAAATTGATATTAAACCTATTAATGGGGAAATGAATGGTTTAAGTTATGTTATTGAACTATCTAAAAAAATAGAAGAAATAAAATATATTAAATTAAAAGAAAACCATAGATCTGATTTAGTAGGGAAAATATTAGATTATGAATTTAGTTAAATTAATTATAAACATCCTAATATTTATACCCAAACAATAAATTATGAATATCCCAATATGGCCAGGTAGTTCAAGCTTTGATTCCGGTAGTGGGGAAACACCTTTTGGCTTTTATGATAATGATATTGATTTCCAATCTGATATAGATAAGGTAACAGTTTTTGTTACTCGACGTTTAGGATATCCTATTACTGAGACAGAATTACAAGAAATAAACATATATACTTGTTTTGAAGAAGCAGTAACTACTTATGGTAATGAAGTATACCTATGGAAAATAGAAAATGATTATCTTTCTCTTGAAAGTTCTCCAATCTCTACTCCATTAAATAATCAACTTATATCTCCTAATATGGGAATGGTTATTCGTATTTCGGAACAATATGGTAGTGAGGCAGGAACAGGTGGAAAACTCGAATATTATACAGGTTCTATATCTCTAACACAATCTATACAAGATTATGATTTAGAGACATGGGCCACCACCTTGGGCATATCATCAAGGGATATGGAAATTAAACGCATATTCTTCCAAGAAAATCCAGCAATAATTAGATTCTTTGATCCATATGCAGGAACAGGAACAGGAGTTCAATCATTATTAGAATCTTTTGGATTTGGGAATTTTTCCCCAGGTATTAATTTTTTATTAATGCCTATATCTTATGATATACAAAAATTACAAGCCATAGAACTAAATGATCAAGTCAGAAAATCTAGTTTCTCATTTGAACTAAAAAATAATAAGTTAAAAATATTCCCTATTCCTATAAAAGATGGAACTCTACATTTTGAATATGTTTTAAAATCTGAACGTTCCCAAGTTATAACTCCTACTAGTGGCAGTGTAGTAACTGATATAAGTAATGTCCCGTATGATAATCCATCATATGCTACTATAAATTCTATAGGAAGAAGTTGGATATATCGTTATACTTTAGCTTTAGCTAAAGAGACTTTAGGCTATATTAGAGGTAAATACCAAACAGTCCCTATACCAGGTTCTGAAACTACTCTAAACCATTCTGATTTATTATCTAGTGCTAAAGATGAAAAAGATAAACTTTTAGAGAACTTACGTGAAATGTTAGAAAAGGTATCTCGTAAAGCTCAACTTGAAAAACGCTCATTAGAGACTGATTATCTCCAAAAAGAATTAAGTAATGTACCTTTAACAATATACGTAAAATGATAAGTCTAGTTGATTTACTTTTAGAAAAACGATTTAAAACCTATTCTACTCTAGTATTGGTAGAACATTCTCCTGATAGTTTTATAACTAATATACTGGATGAAATAAGAGCAGTGACTCGAGTGGTAGTAGTAAATAATGAGACTCCCGAAAATATCAAAGAAAATACAGGATTAATTCGTGTTAGGATAATTACTACTAAACCTCCAAGAAAAGCATTTGAATTAGTAAAAAAAGATGCTCTAGCAAGTATACCTGATCTAAAAGCTTTTAAGTATGACCCTAATAAAATACAACAAGTAGATTAATGGCACTATTTGGATCATCCCGTGATATTTCTTTATTCAGACATATCTCTAGGGAACTAGTTAATGATATCATAGAACAACAAATTGGTTACTATAAATTATCTCTTTCTAATTCTACTACAAACATATATGGGGAAAGTTCAGAAAAATTTTATCAGCAACCTGTTCTATTGAATTGTCTAATTGAAAGAGGAGATCAACAAAACCAAGACTCAGATTTTGGCCCTGATAAATTTAGAGATATAAAGTATAGATTTTTAAGAGATGATTTAGTTGATAAAAATATAGTCCCTGAAAAAGGAGATATTATCCTTTATCTTAATTCTTATTATGAAGTAGATAATATAATAGAAAATCAATTAATATTAGGCAAAGATCCAGATTATGCCTATAATGCTCCTTATTTAAATCAGTTTGGGTCTAGCTTCTCAATTGTATGTGAAACCCATTTAACAAGAGGAGAAAAACTTAATATAGAACAACAACGTTTATAATGAAAAACGAGGAAAGAAGGATAAAACCTACCCCCAAAACCCAATCTGAAATTTTATATGGTTTGACTGAACCATATGAATTGACTAATTATGGGAAAGGGGCTAACCCTCAACAAAATAAAGATATAATAGCAAAACCTGATATAAATCGGGCAGAACAAATTTCAGTCAAAAATTCTAAAATAAAAGATTTATCTATTGGGTTAAAAGATATAGATGAATCTATCTTATATTATTTTGAAAATATAATTCGCCCTACAGTTACCCAAAATAATAAAAGATTATCTGTCCCTATATTATATGGGTCTCCTGAAAGATGGGCATCTATTCAAAAACAAGGATTCTTACGTGATAAAGATGGTAAACTCATGGTTCCTCTTATAACTTTCAAACGTACAGGATTCTCCAATAATAGAGGATTGGGAAATAAACTAGATGCTAATAATGCTAGAAATTTTTTAATAACCCAAACTAAATTTAACCGAAGAAATCAATATAATAACTTTGATATATTAACCAACAGAACCCCAGTAGAAGAGTATATAGGAGTAATTATTCCTAATTATGTTACTATTACCTATGATGTAATAGTATTTACTGATTATGTAGAACAAAACAATAAAATCATAGAGGCAATTAATTTTGCTGAAAATTCTTATTGGGGGACACCTGAGCGTTTTCAATTTAGGGCAATGATTGATGATATATCTACTCAAACTGAATTAGTAAATGGTGAGGATAGGGCAATAAGAAACACATTTACAATAAATTTAAATGGATATATAATCCCTGATAATATTAATGCTGATATAGCTAAATTTAAAAGATATTATTCTAAAGGAAAAGTAATAATTAATTTTAATACTACTACCGAATCTGAACAATTTGAGGCTTTACAAAAATCTAAATCTACTGCTGTAAATACATCAAGATTTATAGACTCCACTCTAACCGGAGGTGGTGGAGGCGGAGCTGATCTTACAGATGAAGTTAAAACCTATTTAACTCAAGTGAAACAATTATTAGGCACTAATATTACATCCAACAGTGTTGAATTTTCTAGTACAATATTATCTGCCCCTTCTGGTTTTTCTCCTACTACAGTAAATGATTTTACATTTTTTGTAAATGGGCAATTAATAGAACCTCTAGCTATAACATCATTTATTAATGGGGGTATAGGAACTATCTTAACCCTTAATACTACTGAGTTGGGATATAGTTTAGAATCTACTGATGAGATAATAGCTATAGGAAAATTTGCCTAATTTTTTTAATATTTATATTAAACAACATTTAATCTGATTTATATGAAAAAACTAACCTCACAAGAGTTAGACCAAGTTAATGAAATTAAAGCATCTTATGATCAATTAGTTTATTCTTTAGGGCAAATTGAAATTCAATTATTAGAATTAGAAACCCAAAAAAATCAATTGAAAGATCAATTTAAACATGTTAAACAAAAAGAAACAGAACTAGGAACACACCTAGAACAAATATACGGGAAAGGAAATATTAATCTATCTACAGGAGAATTCATCCCTACTGAATCTTAAAACTTTTACAAATATTTATAACAAAATAACAACTACTTAATAACATGGCAGAATCAATATTATCCCCAGGAGTATTTGCGAGAGAAAATGATCTCTCTTTCACAACTGAGGTAGCTGTAGAAGCAGGAGCAGCAATCATAGGACCTACTGTAAAAGGCCCAGTAGAAATTCCTACTTTAGTAACATCCTATTCAGATTATAAGAATAGATTTGGTGATAAAATCAAAAGTGGCAGTCAGTATTACTCATACTTTACCTCATTAGCAGTTGAAAATTATTTCAACAATGGAGGAACATCAGTATTAGTTACTCGGGTTGTATCGGGGTCTTATACTTCTGCTGTTTCAACTGCGGTATCTAACTCTTTAGATCAAACAGCATTTGTATTAGAAACTCTTTCTGAAGGAGAAGATCAAAATTCAATATCAACTGAAGTATCTGGTACTTTACCATCAGGTAGTATAGATAATTTAAGATGGGAGATTGTAGGAGCAGATACAGGTTCGGGAACTTTTAATCTATTAATCCGAAGAGGAGATGATAGCAGCCTAAGAGGTAAAATCATTTTAGAGACTTGGGCTAATTTGTCATTAGATCCTAATCAAAATAATTATATCTCTAAAGTAATAGGTGACTATAAATTTGGAAAAATAACAGACGGAAATGATGTAACTATAGGTTTAGTAACTGGATCCTATCCTAACGTATCAAGATATGTACGAGTAAAATCAGTAAATACTCTAACCTTAGATTATTTTGATAACGCCGGAGATCCTAAACCAGAATATACTGCAAGTATTCCTATAAACGCTAGTGGATCATTCGAAAATGCTACTGGTGTATTATCAACATCTTCCACTTTTTACCAAAATGGAACCTCAGGAACTGAAGCCCAAGGTATTCCTGCTGGTGGATATACTGATGCAATTAAAATTTTAAGAAATAAAGACCAATATAATTTTAACATAATTACAGTACCAGGTCTAGTTAAAGCCAATTCTACTTTTAGCTCAGTGATTACTGATGTTGTGAATCTGGCTCAAGATAGAGGAGATTGTTTCTTCCCAGTAGATTTAACTAACTGGGCTAATCCTACTGTTTCTTCTGCTGTGATTCAAGCCCAAACATTTGACACTAATTATGCAGCAGCATATTGGCCATGGGTTCAAATTCCAGATAATGCAATAGGGCAAAATGTTTGGGTTCCTGCATCTGTAGTAATTCCTGGAGTATACGCATTCAATGATCAACAAGCCGCCCCTTGGTTTGCCCCTGCAGGTATTAATAGAGGAGGATTAGGAAGTGTAATTAGAACCCAAATTAACCTTAATAAGAATCAACGCGATACTTTATATAATGGTAAAATTAATCCTCTAGCAACTTTCCCAGGACAAGGCGTTACAGTATTTGGTCAAAAAACATTACAGAAAAAAGCCTCTGCCCTTGATAGAGTAAACGTAAGAAGATTACTTATTGAACTTAAAGGATTTATCGGATCTCAATCACGTAGATTAGTATTTGAACAAAACACAACTCGTACAAGAAACCAATTCCTTTCAATTGTAAACCCATATTTGGAATCAGTACAACAAAGACAAGGATTGTTTGCCTTCAAAGTTGTAATGGATGATTCAAATAATACCCCTGATGTAATTGATAGAAATGAATTAGTAGGCCAAATTTATTTACAACCAACCAGAACAGCAGAATATATAATCCTAGATTTTAATATTCAGCCCACAGGTACAACTTTTGAATAATACTAATATTTATAATAAAACAACA
>Ga0099848_1000547_pt1 | contig 17894 bp, 10 predicted proteins | sample CB_VirMetaG_3_FD_78179 | JGI IMG/M metagenome (GOLD analysis project Ga0099848, IMG submission 78179) | Freshwater to marine saline gradient viral communities from Chesapeake Bay - CB_1508_1S Viral MetaG | ecosystem: Environmental > Aquatic > Marine > Coastal | place: USA: Chesapeake Bay...
AAAGAACACCTGACAAAAAATGGCATTACCGCAGAGATCATAGATGGGAGTGTGAGCGTTAACAAACGTACCGATACCTTTAAACGATTCCAAGAACAACAAGATCCAAAAGTCTTACTCATCCAGCCTCAAGCCGCCGCACACGGAGTAACCCTAACTGCGGCAAACGTAGTGATTTGGTATGCTCCTGTGACTTCAATTGAGTCCTACCTACAAGCAAACGCACGAGTGCATAGGCAGGGGCAGAAGAACCCAGTGACTGTTGTGCATATCGAAGGAAGCCCTGTGGAGACTAAGCTGTATGGAATGCTTCAAAACAAATTGGACTTCCACAGCCGCATCATCGACTTGTATAAAAATGAATTGAATACTTGACAGACTAAAGTTACTGGGTTACAGTTACAAAACGGACCAAGATCCGACACGGAAGGAAACCATGGACGCACCTATTGAGAAGATCGTCGCCGCTTACATCAAGATGCGCGACACCAAGGATGCACTCTACAAAGAGTACACCGCAAAAGCTTCTGAGATCGAAGAGCAGATGCAAGTCTTGAAGCACAAGCTTATCGAGATCTCAAAAGAGACCGGCGTTACAAGCTTCTCCACACCTAACGGCGTGGCGTACCGCACGGTTAAAAATCGCTACTGGACTAACGACTGGGGAAGCTTCTACGACTTCATGCGTGAGAAAGGTACGATGGAGTTGCTTGAGAAGAGGATTCATCAGACGAACATGAAAGAGTTTTTAGAGACCAACCCTGATGCCCATCCTCCCGGTCTTAACATTGATAGTGAATACGAAATCACCATAAGGAGAAAGTAACCATGAGCGACATCGCTTTGTTTAGTAAAAACGTACCTGACTACCTGAAGGAAGTCGAACTCGATGACATGACCAAGTCGCTGGCTGGTAACACTGGCCTCAAGCGCATCTCGATTCGGGGCGGCGTCTTTCGTCTGATGGTTAACGGCGAAGAGATTGCCAAGAACGAGAACCGTGCCATGAACGTCGTCATCGTTAATGGTGCACCCAAAGTATCTCGACAGTACTACGCTGGTAAGTACGTTCCGGGTGAGACTGCACCTCCTGACTGCTGGTCTAATGATGGCGATACCCCCGACCCCAGCATCGAGAGCCCTCAGAGCAAAACCTGCGAGGGTTGCCCTCAGAACATCAAGGGTTCAGGACAGGGTGACTCCCGTGCCTGCCGATTCCAACAGCGACTGGCTGTGTTGCTTGCTGACGATGTGCAGGGTGACGTGTACCAACTGACGCTTGCGGCGACCTCGATCTTTGGTCGTGGTGATGTCGATAAGATGCCGTTCCAGCAGTACGCCAAGTACGTTGGTTCGCAGGGTAAGAACATCAATACCCTTGTCACTGAGATGCGCCTCGACAGCGACAGTGCTACTCCCAAGCTGACCTTCAAGCCCGTGCGTTTCTTGGAGCGTGATGAGTGGGAATCCGCTAGAGAGAAAGGTAACAGCCCAGCCGCTAAGTCTGCTATCAGCCAAACCCCGGCACAGACTGACAGCAAGCCGAAAGCCATCTCTGCACCAAAAGCTTCTGCACCAGTAGAAGAAGAGATCCCTGAACCCACTAAGCGTCCGAGCAAGAAGAACGCTGAACCCGCCCCCAAGAAAGACTTTGTGGATGTGTTAAATGCGTGGTCTACAGACGATGAGTAACCATGGACAACCGAGGTTATACATCAAGGATCATCAAGGCTAATTTAGAGGCGAGTACCGACAACCCCGGCGTTGTGCTGGGGCGGTACTGCATCTCTAGAGAGATCCCCGTCAATGACGTTTCTGTGCACCTGAAGGTGAGCCGCATGACCATTTACAAATGGTTTACTGGTGACTGGATGCCACGGAAGCGTCATGCCGACGAGATCTTTGCCATCTTGGAGAAGGTTGGCTTTAGCATAGACTAACGGGGCGTCTAGTTCGACGGAACGAAAAGGGGTACCGCCGCGCCCCCTGACGCCTCATCTTTTTTGCGCGGTGCACTAGGGCGGCTATGGCGATGAAAGACTTACTGTCTGCGGTTCTTTCCCCGAAGGGGTGGTACTGCGTAGTAGCACTGAAAAAGACAGGGATGCCTAAACAGGTGTTCGTGCAGACACTAGAAGAAGTAGAACAGGTCGCAGAAGATTTACTAGCTAAGCACTATGACGTTTATTTTGCTTGCGCCAAATACGAGACCAACTCAACCCGCACCGCCGACAACGTAAAGCTGATCAAGGCTTTCTGGTTGGACATCGACTGTGGGCCAAACAAGCCATACGAAACCCAAGCCGAAGGGCTGGCTGCATTCAAGGACTTCTGCAACGAAGTCGGCTTACCCAAACCATCGCTAGTCAACTCAGGCCGTGGACTCCATGCCTATTGGGGAATCACATCAGAACTGACGCGCCAGCAGTGGAAGCCAATCGCAGATCAACTCAAAAAGTTGTGCCACCTAAAAGGGCTTGAGGCCGACCCCGCCAGAACATCGGATGCCGCATCTATCCTGCGCATCCCTGACACGAAGAACTTCAAGGCTGACCCACCACTTGACGTTACTTTGATGTGCGTTTCTCCCGACATCGACCTAGAAGTATTTAAGTCTGCTATTGGCGTAGGAGAACTTGCTGACGCTCCTGATTACGGCACCTCTAACCTCAACGAGTTGACCAAGTCGTTGATGGGGAACAAGCAGAATCGGTTCTCTGTTCTGTGGGCGAAGGTTGAAAACGGCACCGGGTGTGCGCAGATTGAAAAGGCTGTCAAAGAGCAGGCCACTATCGAAGAGCCCATGTGGAGGGCGGCATTATCTATTGCGTCGTATTGCGTCGACAGAGACACGGCAATCCACGAAGTGTCTAAAGATCATGACGGATACTCAGCACAAGCCACAGAAGATAAGGCTAACAAGATCAAAGGTCCATATACCTGCGATGCCATCGAGAAGATCAACCCCGGTGGTTGTGATGACTGCCCCCACAAAGGCAAGCTGACTTCTCCAATCACGCTAGGGCAAGAGATTCTTGAGTCCGAAGAGACGCACATCGAGTACAAAGCCGAGGATGTTTCGAAGCCGGTCACGTACACAGTGCCCGAGTACCCGTTCCCATACTTCAGAGGGAAAAATGGTGGGGTCTATCGCCGTCCCTTGGAGGATGACGACGATCCAATACTAATCTACGAACACGACCTTTACGTTGTAAAACGTATGAAAGATCCCCAACAGGGGGAAACAATATGGATGAGATTGCACACTCCCAGAGATGGGGTCAGAGAGTTTGCTCTCCCAGCAGTCGACCTGCTAACCGCTGAAAAACTACGAGACAGGCTTGCTTGGTTCGGGGTAATCGGCGGCAAGAAGCAGATGGAAGGGATCATGACCTACATCATTTCGTTTGTTAAAGAACTACAGTGCAGAGAAGGAGCAGAAATAATGAGGATGCAGTTTGGTTGGACCGAGAAGAACGGATCTTTTGTGGTTGGGGACGCAGAAATCTGCCCCGACGGCGACCGATACAGCCCCCCTTCAAGCTACACATCTCAGGCATCTCCGTACTTTGAGCCGGTTGGATCGTTGGAAGAGTGGAAGAGCGTCATCAATACTTACGACATACCGGGGTTTGAACCTCATGCGTTTGGATTCTTCACCGCTTTTGGTGCACCACTACTAAAACACTTGAACCTCAAAGGCGCCATCATCAACCTGATCAACAACACATCCGGTACCGGTAAGACGACAACCCTCAAGGCCATGCACAGCGTCTTTGGGCACCCAGAAGAACTGATGCTGATCGAACGTGACACGATGAACACCCGGCTACACAGGCTTGGCGTCATGAACAACTTAGGGTTGGGGTGCGACGAGATCACCAAGATGAAGCCCGATGAAGCATCTGACTTTGCTTATGCAGTATCGCAAGGCCGAGGCCGTGGACGTATGCAGGCTTCTCAAAATGCCGAGCGGATCAACATGACGAAGTGGCAGACCATATTACTCTGCTCTTCTAACGCCTCATTGGTCGACAAGCTGAAGTCGCTCAAAGGCACACCCGATGGTGAGTTGATGCGGATCATCGAGTACAGCATCCCCGAGACCAAGTTGCTGACCAAAGCCGAGGCTGATGACATGTATCCGAAGTTGTACACAAACTACGGACATGCCGGTCGCATCTACATCCGGGACTTGGTATGCAACCTTGAAGAGCGTATTGCTGAGGTTAAAGACGTACAGCGGGTCATCGACAAGAAGGTCGGCTTCACAAGCCGTGAACGTTTCTGGTCTGCAATCGCTGCCTGTAACATCGCCGGTGCTCTTTTTGCCCGTAGGCTTGGCCTGATCGACATTGACGTCGGCAGAGTATTCAAGTGGATGCTCAAAGAATTCAGCCAGATGCGAGAAGAAATTACGCCACCAGTATCAGACTTTGCTAGCGTGGTTGGGGATTTCTGGAACAAGCACCGCCAAAACACCTTGGTCATCAACGATGAGGTCGACAAGCGTACCGGGGTAGAGATGCTGCCGATCCTAGAGCCACGGGGAGAACTGATCCTACGCATGGAGCCCGACACGATGAAGCTGTTTATCGTGGCAAAAGACTTCCGGAAGTACTGCACGGAGAACCAAATCACCCTCAAAGATGTGCTCAACGGGCTAACTTCCGACGGGATCTATGGCGGCATCAAGAAGAAGCGCATGTCCAAAGGCACCAAGTTAAGCAGTGTTCCACCCGTAGATGCCTATGTTTTTGACTGCTCCAGAGGCGATTTTATAGACCCTGACTTGTATGTTGCCGCCGCTCAGGCCGAAGAAGACATGCAGGAGCCAGTAGAAGAGCCAGCAAATGAGGGTGAACCAGCTTAGTTATAACGTCGACTGGACTAAATTTAAAGTCGGCTGGTCCTTTTTTATACCTTGTTTGCGGGTGGAGGAAGGTAAAAAAGAGGTCTTAGCGGTCACTAATCGCTTCGGATACAGCGTTACTATCAAAGTAGTAATTGAAAAAGGTATCCGTGGGTTGCGTATATGGAGAGTGCGGTAGTACCATAGACTTGTGATCTACGGTTCATGGTCACTCTCCTTCTTAGCCCCGCCTAGTGCGGGGACTTTTTTCAGTCAGGCCGACCGTACCGCAACATCTCCAAAGCTTTGGGTAAAGACTTCTTATCCACCTGCACCCCAATAGCCTCGGCTTCAGCTTGTCCTTCAGCACGACGATCAAAAGACTCTTGAATATTTTCGGGAGTAATTTCGTGCTCAGGATATTTCAGGGAGAACTCAATTACTTTTTCTAGAGTTTCATTAAAGCCCTCTGTATTATCACGCTCAAGCCAGAGCCGATTAAGTAACGAAGTTCTACGGTCTTTAATTTTTTCTGCGTAAGTCTTAGCTTCAATGGCGGACTTTTGCGCTTGGGCCAACCGAGTAGGCTGTAACCCGATAGACTGCATGGCAAGTTCCCAAGCCGAGAAGTTGTCGACTAACTTAATTCCGCTGGCCGTACGTGCATCTTCTTCAGCAATCCTTGCTGCGGTGACAGGTTTTGAAATAAGAGCGGGTGCAGCCCTTTCAAAAGCACGTTGATATTGACCTTCTTGGAACAACCGATAGGCGTCGATCCAGTTAAATCCAAGGCCAACAACCGGGCCAGCGTTAGCAATAATTTCTTGTGTGACACTTTCTCGGGTATCAGGAGAGTACCGCCCTTCTCGATACCACAAGTTTTTGGGGTCAAGACTAACACGACTTGAAAGTTCTCCGCCGGTTAGCTCAGTAACTACTCCTCGCTGCAAAGAACCACCGACGAACCGACCAGCCTTTTCAGCTTTTTCAGGGTCCATACCCATCTCAGCAAACAAATCTCCAGCAGCGCCGCCAAGTTCTTCTTCCATGTAGTTCTTCAACCAGTTCTCCCAGTCAAAGAATTCATCATCGTCTTCGTCGGCAAGTAGTTTAACTAGCGGCTGTAAACCGATGCTGTAGAAGGGAGAAGCTTCGTTACCACCAAGTATGTAAGTAACCGCTAATATGCCAGCCAGTCGGCGTTTACCTTCTCGGTACAACTCTTTACGCTGGGCTTCTGCTTCTGCAATGCGCTGATCAATAACTTGTGAGCTTACTTTATCCTTAACCATCTGCTGTCGAAACTCTTCGATCTCTCCTTTACGGAATGGAGCCGCTACAGTGAAGTAGAAGTTACGCACAATCGCATAAGTCGCTAATACCGAGTACTGTTTAAACTTCGTAACAACTGACATTAAAGGTGACACAAAATATCGAGGTTTCATCTGCCGAGTAAAGTCACCAAGAGACAAACCGACAATATCTTTTGCTTCCGCGATAGCAAGTTCAAAAGCTTCTTCGGGGGTGTTCATCACCGGCTGGCCTTGAGCGTCACGCTCAATCACTCCACGTAGATCTTTCTTGGGAGCCTTAGAAAACTTATCGTACGCTAACTCAAACGCACTAAGCAGGGAAACCTCACGGCCAAGTCTTTCAGATTGATGGAATAACCCGGACAACATTTTTTTGACCATGTTGTATCGACCGGTATACAACGATGAAGGGCGCCCACCCATATCCATAAGATCGTTGGTCAACGAAATATTAATCTGACCTTCTTCCATAAACCGCTGGGCTGCACGATTCAGTATGGGGGGCAGCTTTGCACCTTCGACAATTGATGGAAAGTTAACTTCCATAAACTTACCCTGCGCTAATGGAGCAAGTGTCCGCCTCGGTGTTGTTGCAAAGTAACGCCCCAAGTTTTTCAACATCACAGCATTGGTTTTGGCATAGCCGTATCGACCGCCGATATAAGGCATAGTGATCTGAGCCACACCAAGCACGTTGAGCATCGCCGAGAAAGGTGCCGACAGCATGTAGAAGAACGTCAACTCAGATGCCTTACCAGCAACTACCGCAGCGAGACTTGTGTCCTCGTTACTAAGAATAGTTGGAACACGTCTTTCTACTTCGGTGATGTAGTCACTATATACCGCAGCGCGATCACGACTCATAGATCCTTCTTCGACTCGGTCGGCTATATACTGCCTAGCATTGTTAAGATTATTAAGGAAAGGTTCGGCAAACTTAAACCGAGACTGCTGGTAAGCACTGTGCACTGCGCTCGTAGCAAACACACGAAGCATGTCACCACTCGCACCCTGAATCGCTTTACGATTGATGAACATTTTGCGCATGCTCTGCTGCGGCAGGAGGATGTAGATTAGCTGATTAAGGCTGTCTTTCATTTCCTTCTTAGCGTCACCAACTGTTGTAGCCGTCACATTGTCGATAATGTCTTCGGCTTCTTTAAGAACCTGAGTAGTGGTCAAATTCTGGGTGAACAACTCGGAGATCCCATCACCTTTCCGAATGGTGTCGGCTAAAGCTTGTTGTTGTGCATTTCCTCGGCGAAGCTGGGCCTCTCGGGTACGCATCGCTAGTTCACGACTTAACGAGCCTTCAAACTCGTAGAATTCTTTGAAGTTGCCTTTACCAACTTGGAACCAGTGCTTACCGAATCGGCGAAGAGGAAAGTAAGGCTTGACTAACTTATCTGGGCCAAACTTATCGTTAATCTCACGGATAGCGGCCTTCTTCTCCGCCAGCGGCTTATCACTCTTTGCCACGCGAAGCTTCATCTCCCGGACCATGTTATTCACGGATCGCTCATAAAAGTCCCTGACTTCCCGATAAATTTCTTTGAACTCGGGGTCGAGCCGATTCCATGCCTGCACCAACGCGGCGTTCATGGTTTTAGTACCGGGCTTATCTGGGTCGATACCACGAATGGTTGTCTCAAGCATCACTCGACCAAGGAGTTGCCCCTGCTTTGGTTTCTTAGCTTGAGCCTTTGTCCACTTGGTAACGATGTCCTCAGCAGACTTCATGATATTGCCTCGATAGGCAAGCATCTGCTCGATCATCCGGATCGCACCGCTGATCTGCGGGAACTTCGTTTTAGTCAGATCATCAATCTGCCGGAGGTTGGCAAAACCTAAAACCGCCCTGCGGAACGTACCTGTGCTGCTGTCCCACATGGATGGGCCAATAACTTTCAGTACCTTACTCCATTCCCGACGACCTCTAAGAGCATCATTAAACATCTGGATCATGCCAGCGTTTACATCTTCCGCAGTGCGCCATGTCTGGCTAACGGGGCCACGGATTCTTGGCTGTTTCGGACCAGTTTTAGCAAACCGAGGACCAATCGACAACGGAGTAGTGGTGCGCACCGCAGAGAAAATCTTGGTCGCCTCAGCCATGGCGTTACCGGCAAGGTTGTCAAGGCCGAATGCTTTAAAGATAGCCCGCACAAGTCTGGTAAAGAAAGGCGCCTTCTTGGGCTCGTACTTGACCCCTTTAAGGAGGTCTTGAAACTTCTTGTTAGTGAATACTTCGGCTACAAACTCGTAGATGTTAGTCATGCCGTACGGAGTTTTGCCAAGCTTCTCCACGGCGTAGTCGTACATAGCGGTCAACTCTTTTGCCGCAGCGCGTTGACCCGGAGTTAAGTCTTGCGGACGAGTACCAAACGTATTCAGCACATACTCGGTTGCAGCGTGCACCACCTCGTGCAAGAAAACGCGGTAGCTTTTGCCAGTCAGCGTATCTGTATTAAGAGCAATCTCATCAAACGCAGGGTAATAGGCACCGGGTGCAGTCAGTCCCTCTATAAACTTTTTATACGCACCGGACACATCGCCGAATTCGGCAATAACTGGGCCGAGGTTGTAGTTGGGTTTCTGTAGTTCAATCAGTCCTGCCGCTACACTTTCTAAGGACTCGGAACGGTCATAGTTCTTAAAGTACTTGTCGTAAACCTGTGGGTAGTGCATTTGCACGTACCGAAACAAACGTTCCTGTTGCGGCTGCGTAGCATCGTCGATTGAACGACGAACCAATTCCGTGCCAGTGTTAAAGCTAATGTTTGTTGGAAGCTTAAGCTCCAATAATGCTTTTGCTAGGTCAGCAGAAAAACCAGTCAGCTTCTGGGATGCAATCGTTAACGCACCGTTGAGGTCGTTGTTGGCTATGGCTTTCACCATAGCCGGGTTGATATCCCCGGCCTTTAAGCCTAACTCTATGATTCTTTGTTCGTAGTCTGTCGTCGTAGCTTCGCCAGCATCTCGGGCACGCTCGCGCTCTTCTCCAATGTTTTCTGCGCCAAGGCCAATTCGTCGAGATAGGTCTGACTCGCTTTCTGTTGCGCCCCTAAATCCAGCCACGCGCTCAGAATCCCCTCCATCTCCGATTTGTTCTTCGCTAGAGTCGGATAGGCGCTTTCCAAGAGGCTTAAGGTTTCCATCAGTTAGCTCCTTATTAAAGTACTCAAATACATCTTTGTAGTCTCTGTATGCCCGTCTTATGCTGTTTTTGATTTGAGGCCAAGTGTTGTTGCCATCTATCTCACTTGCATCGAGCAACAGATTAATCCTCTGCATCTCAGCAGTGAAATCGGCACCGTGACTACGAACAGTTACGTGCGCCAACTCATGAACCATCGTACCCCAAGTACCTGACGCCGCTGCGGAAAGGTTAGCAACTGCTGGAGCAAACGGGTTGATGAACACCCCAGCAAAAGGAATTTTAATACTGACCCCCCGATACCCGCTATCAAGGCTAACTCCAACTGCTTCGTCTGTGAATATTGAAAACCTCGGTTCTAAAGTAGCCGCAAAATTCCGTAGGTCTAAAAACGCCTTGCCGATATCAAACAAAAACTCATCAAATTTAGCACCAAACTTTTGGCGTCCAATATCAGCTATAGAGGTAACATCCCCTTGTTCGGCTTTTTTAATCTCGGCTCTTAGTTTAGATATTTTTCCTTTGTACTCGGCCCTACCGGCTTGATCTTCAATGTCTTCAGCACTAAAAGTTCCGTACTTTTTGTAAATTTCGTCTTCGAGAGCAGTTACCTTATTCCGTAACTCTTTTACTTTTTTATCGTCGACTTTTGCCACGCCAGTATTGATGTGCAACATGACGCGGTCTTTGGAAATCAACGATTCATCAATCCTTAGTTCGTCAACGTCAATTGTCGCGGACTTCATATCCGCATCGGTTAACTCGCGGACAGCTTTACCTTTGACGTACAGCACCCCATCTTTAACCTGTATCTGATCGCCTTCAGAAATATCTGTGGCTGTAAATATTTCAGACGTAGGGGTAGGAGCCAGCTTCTCAAGAGGGGATGCTTGGACATCATCATTGCGGCCAACAAGGTCCAGGTATTGGATAGAACCAAAGTTATCTACACTAGAAGCAAAGTCGGCTGCTCTGTAGGCAAGCCGCAAATACTTAAATATTTGGCTAAAACTTTTTTCAACCGCAGGGGAGAACCGCTGTCGGTTAAGGTCAAACGGGTATCGAGCATCCTCCGGCTTGACTTCTTTTTTAGGGGATACATCGACGTAAATTCTTCTTGGGATCTTTTCGTCGTTAACCTCAAGGTTAAGATTAAACTGCCAAAGTCCGTTTGAGAGAACGGATGTATTATCGTCCCACATGTATTTCTGTGGTTCCTTCTGCACGTAAATTCGTGCTACACCCCAATCAAACGTAACGTTTGCAAACGTTGTGTAATCTTCGTATGGAAACTTCGAGCCAATACCTAAAGTTCTGTCGTTAAACTTTACTTCTATGTCCCCAAACAGCGGGCTGTAATTCAGCACTTTGTAGGCACCGGAATAGTCGGAGATGTCTATTTCTACGTCTTGACCTGTCGACGTATCTTTATACGACTTGGGGACTACAACGCTTACGTATGTTCCATGCCCCTCTGGGAGAATTTGTTTTATGTAATCGGGGATGTTGTCGCCTTTGTAGACGGTGATGTCCGGACTTACACTCGGATCATCCATAGATGCTTCCAAAGTCGCACCATCACTACGCAACACGCTAGCCACACCATCCCGCATAGTAACAACTTGGATTTCGTCGTTATTAAACAGGAACTGCATCTTGGCAATACCAAGACCCCCTGAATCCCGCTCGCCCTCTTTTTTGGTGCCTGCAATTGTCAGGAAGGTAGTCGACAATGTTTCGGGCGACATACCAGTGCCATTATCTACGACGGTAATAGACCGAGTATCTTTGTCTACTGTTATATCAATCTTGCCCTTAACAAGCTGACCTTTTTCCTGCATCGGCTTGATGGCGTCAAAGGCGTTTTGCACCATCTCTTTAACCGACACATTCGGCATTTGAGAGGGTTCGCCATATAACTTCGGGCCGAGCAGCTTGCTCAACCTACGTGCGTTTACACCCGGTTTAGCCTTAATAGTCTCGCCGCCATCTTCTTCATCTCTCGCTGGACGGAACCCACCTTCTTCATCAGCAGGAGTACCGCCGAGTTCAGCAGCTAACTTAGCAATCGCTTTGCTGCGCTCTCTTTTAGCCTTAGCCGCACGCTTATCTGCACCAGTAGAAGGAGGTGAGAATGTCGGTACCTCAGCACCAGCAGCCTTGAGAGCATCCAGTTCTGCCTGCATACCAGCCATAGTTGGGCCAATCGGCTCGGTCGGCGCCGCTTGTTGCGCACGTTCCTCAAAGTACTTTCTGCTTCTCTCTTGTACAAAATCAAGCGCCTTTTGGGATACCTTTCCTTCGGCAGCAAGCTTTTTGTACTTATCGACAAATGCGTTTTCTAGGTTATCTAGCTCTTCATAGGTGGTTACACCAGAAGAAACCAACTGGTCTAGACCGCTGTATTCAAATTTATCTCTTCCGTAACCAAGAGGACCAGGCTTTGAGTCAGAGGGGGCAGTAATACCTCTTCTGATACCCCCCATGATTTCGCCAAGCACATCGACGGGCGGGTTTTTTGCGTCGTATTCCGCTTGTCTAGCCTGACGCTCTTCATCACTAAGTGGGGGTGGAAGATTGCCGATTGCAGCCTCAAGATCATTAAGCTTTGCTTCAAAATCAGCAACTTCTTTGGCAAACCGCTCGGGGTTGTTGCTTTTAGTTTTGTACTTGTTATCAATAGCCAAAGCGGTGTTGGCTAGCCGTCGTACGTCACCGCTCGGTAGGTTTTTAAAAACTTCGCTATATTCAGGCGACGTTACACCGCGTGGCTGATTACTTTGATCGTAAGCTTGTTTAGACCTGTTATAAAGCTCCTCTGCTCGCTGGAGAAGAGGCATCAACTTACTAGCTGCGGCAGGTAACGATTTAGCTGGAAGCCCAAAGTACGTCTTAAAGTAGTTCTGTAAGGGTGGACTTTCGCTCCCGAAACGGAACATCTCACTAAATATATAGGTATCTTCCGGTTTCGTAGTTGGGGTAGAAGGAGGCGTTAGTGCACCGAGTTTTTTAACATTTCTGCCGGACGTATCTACTCCAAGCTTTTGGGCAATAATTTGTTCTGCCGTGTACCCGGATTGAATCATCTCGGATACATCCATCACCCTATCTTTATAGATAACGCTTCCCGTTCCATCTGGGCGAACAGATAACTGTACCTGTTGTGGTTGATCTTCGTTGATAACATCATCAACTATGTAATCCCCCGACTCAGCCGCAAATGAAGTCGGCTCTAATGGACCAAGTGTTGGCTCTTTTCGTGCTCCAGTGCTAACAACAGGCCCGACACCTGCGCCCAATCCTCTAGGCTCAATTCTTTCAGGTGCTCCGGCAACTCCCGCACGAGCTTCTTCTGCGCCAGACACAGGAACAGAAGGCTCACCTCTTCCGGACTCAACTCGAAGACGTCTTGTTTTTTCTCGTTCGAAGTCATTTAATGCCCTTTCTACTTCATCAGTAGTCGGAGGACGCCCAAGTTTTTTCCTGAGATCTTTGTCGATCTTCTTCAGTTCGTCTAACGTAGCAGGGACTGTTTCCTCTAACGGTATGCCAGCTTCTTCGGGGAACAAATCTGCTTCGCTAACCAAAGGCCCGACACCAGCTTCAGCGGCCTCGGCTTCTTCCTCCGCAGCCAACCTATCAAGGTCTGCAATTGCTTGATCTTCTTTGGAAAGTTTCTCGATCCCTTTAACTCTTTGGTAGGTGCCGATTGCCTCAAACGGGGCAGTTACTGTCTCACCCGCCATCTCTGCTATTACCGCAGCAGGATTAGGCACTTCTCCAATAGCCAAAGATCCAGCGGCCTCACCTGCACCACCCAGACCAGCCTGTTTCCCGGTCTCTTTAACGAACTCTTTGGCAGCGACAGAAGCGGGCTTGCCAGTTTTAAGTGCTTCGACGATCTTGCCAGCAGCAGAACCCGCAGTTTTTAGGGACACCGCATCAAAGACGCCAATGACTCCCGACCTAATGGACGCATTTTTCCAAGCTTCATCGTGGCTTTCACCCTTCTGCAACCGGTCGACATATTCGTTACCGAATTGAGTAGCAGCCGACCCTAAGCCTCCAGCCTGTGCCGCAATCGTCGGGTTTTGTGCAGCCAGCCTACCTATCAAAGCAGTAGCCACCATGTACGCCATGTTAGGCAGAGACTCAGCGCCTAAGTCGGCAATAACTCCAACCGGATTGGAAAATAACGCAGCCCCAGCCTCTTTAGCAGACTCTAGGAAAGTAAGGTCATCCCCCATGGCTGCTTTAAGTCGTGCAGTTTCAGGGCGTAATGGGCTTGCAAGCTGCCGTTCTTGTGCTTCTTTTTGGAAGTTAGCGATGTCTTGGGCGTACTGTCCAGCTTCCGATCTGTACTTTTCGTACTCTTTCTTTACATCAGGAGGGGCAAGAGGTACGCCAGGACCACCGTATTCACGTTCAAAACTTTGGATGTACCCACGAGCAATGGCAAACGCTTCACCTTTGGTATTAGCCCGAAGGTTTTCAAATCCAGAGATCAGTGCGTCTTTGGCGTATCGGTAGTTAGCAGCCCAAAACCCTTCATCTTCCGGAACAGTCGACTCTATAGGCGCTACCGGTAGTTGAGGAATAACAGATGCGGGTTTACCCGTAGATACGGGTTCTTCTGCCGCAAGGGGTTGCGTAGGGGGTTGCGCAAGGGGTTGCGTAGGGGGTTGCGCTTCATCGAATTGGTCGAAGAAGTTGTGTTGTTGATCTTTTTTCTTAGGAACAACAGTAGGCGTAGGGGCATCAAACCTATCAAAAAAGTTAGCCACACCTATCTCCCTAAGTATTTTGCAGCGGCTCCTGCCCCATATTTCTGATCAAACTGTACAGCTAAATCAGGGTTAGACCGTAACGCATCAATAGCCCCTTGTGGTGGTGCTAAATCTTTAGGCCGCTCTAGTGTACCACCGCTTAGGTCTACCCCTTCTACTTGGAACTGTTCAAACACCCTCTTCTCTACACCTTTTTTAATTTCATTGTATTTAGTTTTAGCGGCTTCATCCCCAGCAGCAGCTTTCTTGGAGAGTTCTCGAATATCTGAGTTATACAACTCTAGCCTAGCCATTTCATCATTGGCAACTTTTGCTGCCGCAGTAAGAGCGTTTCGTGTAGAGGTGTACGTATCCTTTGGTGAAAGTGCTTGAGATGCTTTAGCGACTGCTTCTAAGTAAGTCAAGCCAGGCTCTTTAGCCATAAGCTCTTTGGCAACTTGCAATTCTTTTGATGGGATACTAGCGATAGCAAGTCTGTTAGCGCGATCAGCCGCAGATTCCTCTGCTTTCCTAGCACCTTCAAAAACGCCTATCTTCTCAGCACGCTCTTTACCACCAAGTTCAGCCAGTGCTTTCTTACGTCCAAACTCGGCTTCTTCTTGTTTGGCGATGTCTTCACCGTACCCTTGCAAGGCAGGAGCGGCACCAGTGGCTATATTTTGTAGCGCGTATGGAGATTGTCCGGCAGCAATGCCGAGGCCAGCTTGTGCAAGTCGAAGGTTAAACATACGTTCAGCACGCTCACCTGCTTTACCTTCTAGTCCTTGAACATAGCTCATTAGATCAGCGACGCTTTGGTTAGGCCCTAAGAACTGTTCCCGTAATTTAGCCTCATCCTCAAGGCGCTTACCAAAAGCCCCAAACTGGGCGTAATTCACTGGTGTACCACCATTTGCGAACGCAACAATCCCACCACCTGCAAACTCGTTAGGCACCATCTCATCAGGCACCGGGAGCGCAGCCACACCCGCTTCGGTCGGCATTTGTTGAGGCATTTGTTGAGGCATTTGGGGAGCCATAGCCGCTTGGGGTGTAGCACCGAGGCCAGCCGCCATCTGAGGAGCCATAACGTCCTGAGCAACCGTAGTCTCTGGAGTCATTTCCTCCCGCTGGGCCGTACGCATTTTGTCAATAAACATCCCAGCCAGCACCGCTGCCGTAGGATCGACCAGACCCATCTGAGCCGCTTGGGCAATCTTCTGTTTATTTCCGCCATATTCCATGGCGATGTCTTTGGGAGATTGGAGTTCGTATGGGCCAGCCATAATTAACCTCTACCTAAGTTATACAGCCCAAGGCCCGCTAAACCAAGACCACCGACCTGAGAGATCATTGATGGAGGCTGGGCGTAAGTTGTTTGCGTAGATCCAAGTTGTACCGGCACTCCACGTAGCAAGTTACTGTAGTAGCCCAACTGCTCCATGGGGTAGTCACGCTGGCGTAAGAAGTCGGCGTAAGCAGTATCAAGTCTTTGTTGCTCAAGTGAACGCTGTTCGGCACCCGCCGCTGCTTGTGCTTGAATCCGTGCAAGATCCGTTTGTTGTTGCTGCGCACCAAGTTGACCCATCGCAGCACCCGCTTGTGCGGCCTGCCCAAATCCTTGAAGTCCCAAGTTTGCACCGAACTGCTGCGCCTGTTGGGCTGCTTCAAACGCTTTCTGAGAACCAGCAGCTTGAATTTGCGCTAGTTGCGCCTGAAGATTCCGATCTCTTTCGGTCTGTGCAAGTGTCTGACGGGCGCCACCATAAGTGCCTTGACGCGCTGCGGCTAGATTCTGACCAAGCAACCCTTTTTGCGCATCACGAATCGCCTCTTGTTTCTGCACATCGACCACGTTCTGCATATAGGGCGACATAAACGCTTGTTGAGCACCGGGGCTTGTAGCCATGCCCATATATTGTTGCCCAGACGCAAGCGCCCCAATCCCGCCAGCACCCGTAAGCCCTGTGCCAAAACCAAATTGCCCCGGCGTCTGCATGCCCAATGTTTCTTGCTGCGCTGCTACCTGTCCCGGCGTAAACCCAGCAATTCGCTCAGACTCATACGGGGTGTAAGGCCGATAAGACTCAGCCTGAGCCCGCTGCATAATGTTCTCAAAATACGGACGAGCATATTCTGGCAGGTTGGTCTGCGTGACTGTTTGATTCTGTGGTGGGGGTGCTCCGCCGCCTCCTCCGCCTTTACCCATTTTGTGCTCCTAGCCCCGCGTCAGCCGCAGGTAATTGAAACGTTTGCCACAACGGTTTATGCCCGTCGTCTCTAAATATTTTTGTCCATCCCAAACGTGCAGTAGCCTCGACTCCGTCACACTGAGTATCGTGTGCATAGTGCTGAAACAACTTTAGCATCGGGTCTTTCCACTGATCCAACTGCACCCCACCACAAAACGTCATTACCAAAAACTTTTTCTTTGGGTAGTGTGCGAAATTCGTTACAACTGCTCCTTTGATTCCCTGCTCGTCAAACGCAATCCAGAGCGTATGGTCGTAATCCATGATTGCGTCGTAAATGTCATCCACATCATAGCGCCCATGAGTGTATTCCGCAGCCCCCTCCAAGTATCCGCTAACTTGGCTCCAGACTTCATCAACATGCTGACGGGGGACCATGGTGACTTGCATTCGCTCTCTCCGTAGAATTCTTTTTCCCAGCGCTTATGTCTAAAGTATGGCACCCAGATATACGGAAACAAAACTGACAACCGCAAAATTGCCCAATTCATAAACTTCCATGGCTGGGGCAGGGGGCGCATAACATCCAGAAACAAGATGGCACGAATCTGATCGGTCTCATTTACGGCAATATGCTCGTACGTGTCATCAAACAGAACCGTCTTGCCTTCTTCCCAGTGGTACTTCTCCCCACCATTGACCAGCGTGCAGGCTTTGTCGCCAGGGATCACCACACCCAAGTGCATCCTCAAGATGCCAGACCACGGCCCCTCATGGGGCATCAACATTTTATGCGGACCAAGCACAGAAATATAGGCTGAGATGACGTCCTTGTGCTTGTTCAGAATCTTAAAAGTCTCAGGTGCAAAGTTCTGGTTGCGCCCAAAGTTAACTCCAGCCGCCTTAAAAAAGAACATCCGCCATTTGTCATCGTTAGAGATGTAAGTCTGGTCTGGCGAGATGCTCTGAAAGGGAGCAAAGTCGTCGTAGCGCTTCAATATCTCTTTGAGTTCGGCTTGAATAGCGGGGAAGTTATCTTCCAACTCCTTGGCAACCGGGAAGTAATGGGGGTCAAAGTACTTCTTATCGCCCAGCAGACAGTACTTATGGAAGGGCTTTTTTAGGAGCCTCTCAATCCACATCGTGCTGATCTGCAACTCCATCATGCAGCGGCTCTTTCAGCTTTTTTCATTAACGCATAAAACTTTTTAGCACCCCCGTGCTTGGCAACCTGTTTCTTAGGGATGTAAGCCTCACCATTGGAAACCCGAGCCGGACGCTTGCCGTCGATGCTGGTCTTAATAGAATCGCTGGTGCCTGTGCCGGGGCCTTTGATGGGGATAGCGCCAAGTCCAGCAGATGCTACTTGCTGGCCCTTTTTGTTACTACCTTTGCCAAGGCCATCCACAGCCTTCTTGGTCAGCACAAATCCACCGTTTTCAAGCGTGGGTACAGAACCACCTTTAGATAGCATAGCAACCCCACCGTTAGCCATCTTTCGCATGGTTTGTGTTTGTGGATCGTATTCGTATCCAGAAAGGTCTGTGTATGCGCTGGTATCACCCTTTAACTGATCCCCTGCTTTTTTAAGCAACGGCTTAAAAGGCCCACCAA
>Ga0099848_1000549_pt1 | contig 17859 bp, 25 predicted proteins | sample CB_VirMetaG_3_FD_78179 | JGI IMG/M metagenome (GOLD analysis project Ga0099848, IMG submission 78179) | Freshwater to marine saline gradient viral communities from Chesapeake Bay - CB_1508_1S Viral MetaG | ecosystem: Environmental > Aquatic > Marine > Coastal | place: USA: Chesapeake Bay...
GAAAAAGATTTTATGGAAGCTTTAAGTTATATTGGCCTTTTACCTTAAGTTTATTATATTTAGGTAATAATGAAAATTAGTTATGGAATCACTGTATGTGATGAAGAAGATGAAATAGTTCGGTTAATTGATTTTCTTCATGAACATAAACATCCTGAAGATGAAATTTGTGTTTTATTAGATAAACCAAAAGCATCCCCTATTCTACTTGATAGATTGTATAGATACTCATCTGCTAATTGGATTCTTCTAAAAGAAAGTGCCTTTCAAGGACATTTTGCTGATTGGAAAAATGAACTAACTAAAATGTGTTCTGGTGATTATATTTTCCAAATTGATGCTGATGAGGTACCTAATGATTATTTAATGGAATCTCTCCATGAGATATTAGAAACCAACCCTGAAGTTGAAGTATACCAAGTACCTAGAGTTAATACTGTTGAAGGTTTAACTCAAGAACATGTCAATAGATGGAGATGGAATATTAATGAAAAAGGATGGGTTAATTTTCCTGACTATCAATGGCGTATTTATAAAAATATTCCTGAAATAAAATGGAAAAATAAAGTTCATGAAATCTTAGAAGGATATAAAACAGTAGCTTTGATACCTGCCTTTGAAGGATTGTCTTTATACCATCCTAAAACAATAGAAAGACAAGAAAGACAAAATAATTATTATAATACATTATGAGTAAAAGAAAATATCTACCAACATTAAGTGAATTAATTGATCGTTTATCAATCACACAGTTAAAAGAAGTATTTATTACAGAACATAAAACAGAATACGCGGCTGAAATAGCTGACATAGTTCATGATATTCAATTACATTTAAATGAATGTAAAGAACCAATCACAGCTGAAACAATACGAGCTATTATAGTTTTATCACAAATGAATCTTCATATTTGGCATAATGAGTCAAATGTTAGAAGTGGAAAATCAGGCCCTAATGCTTTAGCTTTAACCCATGGATTAAATGGTATTCGCAACACAGCTAAAAACCAAATTCAAGAAATAATGGGAGGTCGTAAAGATTATAAAATTGATTGTTTAGCAGCTGATTTTAAAGATTGGGAGGTTAGTTGGTAAAAAATATAGGTAAATAATTTATTTTTATAACCTAGTTTTTAAAAATAATAATATGAAAATAACAATACAAGACATTGAACAAGCAGTTGGATTTGAAGTTAGTGATAGTTGTAAAATGTTAATTAATAAATTTGATCTAACATATAGAGAATTAACTAAACAAGAACGTGACAGTATTATACTTAATATTATTAATGTTTTAAATAATGATATCGAATATGCGGGTAAACATAGATTAGAAAAATGGGAAAATGGATGGTATGAAAATTTAGAATTATTAAAACAAGAAAAAAATGTTGATAGTTTAACACCTAAATATTTTAATAAGTATAATGTTGCTCGTTGGAAAGGTGACTTAATTAAATGTGAAACTGAGTATTTTGACTATAAACTACATATTATTTTAGTTGATGCTATCTTACATAAACATGTAGGTACTAATTATTCTAATCTGTATGAATTTGGTTGTGGACCTGCTTATCATTTACTTCGTTTTGGAAATTTTAATCCTAATATCAATCTAATAGGATTAGACTGGGCTAAAGCGTCTCAAAATATTATCAAAGAAATTAACAAGCTAAAAATAAATAACAAAATAACAGGGTATAATTTTGACTACTTTAAACCTGATTATAAGATTGATATCGCCCCTAACTCAGCTATTTTCACTTGTGCTTCATTAGAACAGATTGGAGATAATTATAAAGGATTTATAGATTATTTACTTACAAAACAACCTGAATTATGTGTTCATTTTGAGCCTGAAGCTGATATATTAGATAAAAATAGTTTAGTAGATAAACTTTCAATTATGTACTTTAATAAAAGAAAATATTTAAATGGATTATTATCCTATCTTTATCAATTACAAAATGAAGGTAAAATTGAAGTATCTTACCAAAGATTATGGGGTGGATCTTATTTTATTGAAGGATACCCAGCGATTATTTGGAAAATTAAAAAATAACATATGAATAATTTAATTGAAACTAGAAAAAAAGTATATGCTAATTTCCCACAAAAAGGAAAAAATATTTTATCTACAGATATCGTTTTGTTTTATGATATTAATGATGATGATTATAATGCTTTAACCAAAGTAACACAAAATTTTATTTGTAAATCATTATCATTAGTACATGGAAAGGAATTTGTTTGGAGTGATACATTTTTAGAAGATAATGATGATTTAATTCAAGTATTACCTAATAAAACTCCAAATGGTATTTTAAATCCAAAAAAAGAAACAGCTAGTGAATTTGAAGAGATTATAAAAGTTGTAAATACTATTTTAAACAATACAAATATTTACCCCCATATTAAAAAATTAGCTATTCCTAACATCAGATACAAAAGTATAAACGAATCAGAAGAAGCTAAAAATCGTCCTTATTACACTAGTAAAATTCATTCTGATGCTTGGGTTGGACATAAAGGAGATTCTATTTTTTTGATTGGTATTTTAGGAGATATTTCTAATAACACAGTTGAATTTAATGAACCCATTAACCCACATAATAATTATCTTCATAAAGCAGATAGCTTTGATGAGGGAAATACTCGTTATGATTCACTTAAATATTTAGGACAATTAGATAAACAAATACTTGGTATAATGGATCATGCTTGTGCCCATAGAACATTAGTTAAAGCAGATAGTGGCCCAAGAATATCTCTTGATATTGCTGTGCTAGTTGATAGTAATTTTTCTCATGCTAACAATGAAAGATTTGATGAGAATGCTTATGCTTACTATGAGGCGAATATTATAAAAACAATAGGACTCACTAATAAAATTACTGTTGAAGAATCTATATTTGATTCAACCTCAACTAAAATTCAAATTACAAATGCTTAAGTTTTATTCTAATTTTGATCCAATATTTCATTTTTTACAAGATAAATATCAAAATAAACCGTTTACTATATGGCATGAAACTTTCCCAAGTAATATTGAACAGTTAAAAGAAAATCCATATAATTTTTTGATTATATTAGAACCAAATGAATTTTTTGGATTGCATGATATTGCTATAAATAACTATAATTTATTCACCGCTGTATTAACTTGGAGTGATTTTATACTTAAAAATTGTGATAATGGAGTTAAATTTACATTTAATGGTAGAATATTGGATAATGAATTTATAGAGTTAACAGAAAATAAACCCAAACATTTCGAAATATCATTCCTATCAGGAGATAAAAATTTTACAGAAGGCCACCATCTTAGACAAAAAATATATTCTTTAAAAGATCAAATATCAACCCCCAAAAAATGGTTCCATGTATTAGAGGATTATGATAAAGAGAACAAAGTTAGACCTGGTTATAGTACTTATAACAAAGATTTATCTCATATACCTACTGGGATAGATATAGTAGGATATGGTAAAAGGATATTATATAATTCTATGTTTAATATTATAATAGAAAATGTTAAATATAATAATTGGTATAATAAAATAGGTGATACTTTTTTAACTAAATGTGTTCCTATATATTGGGGTTGCCCTAACATTGAAGAATTTGGATATGATGAAAGAGGTATTATTCGTTTTAATGATGAGAAAGAATTAATTGATATTTTAAATACATTAACTCCTGAGATATACTATAAAATGAAACCTTATATAGATTATAATTACAAAATAGCCAAATTAGATATGGTTGAAGATAAAGCAACTCAATTCTTTGATTCATTCATAAAACTAAATAACATATGATATTCCCAGAAGTAAAAGTATATCAACCAGATGTCTTTGAAGATTTTAGAGGTGAATTATTTACTTTATTTAAACAAGAAGAAAGTAATTTAATATTTAACCATGATAAAGTATCTATTTCAAAACAATATGTTTTAAGAGGATTACATGGTGATTCTAAATCATGGAAATTAATTACATGTCTCGCTGGTGAAATATATTTAGTGGTTGTTGATAATCGTCCTGAATCATCTAATTATCTAAAATGGGACTGGATTATATTAACCGCCAAAAATCGAAAACAAATATTGATACCACCTATGTTTGCAAATGGACACTTTATCTTAAGCCTAGAAGCCACATTTTTCTATAAATGGTCATACCCAGGAGAATATCCAGATGTTAAAGATCAATTTACACTAAAATGGAATGATCCTAAAATCAGTATAACTTGGCCTATTTTAACTCCTATACTATCTGAACGTGATAAATAACTTGGAAATATAAAATATATTTATTATTTTTAAAAAAATAAACAAACATGAAGAAAAAAGCACTTATTTTTACTTGGGAAAAGTATCAAGATCATGAATTAATTTACCCTTATTATTCTTTAAAAGAACATGGATATGAAGTAACATTAGTAGCTAATCAGGTTGGAAAAATTTGGGGTAGTTTAGGTAGTCATATGATATGTGATGTACCTACTACTTTCTTTAATAATAAAGAAAATAGAGAACAATTTCTAAAAGATTATGAAATCTTATTAATACCTGGAGGGGTAAAAGCCCTTGAAAAATTAAGACAGGAAAAAGGAATATTAGAATTTGTTAAAGAATGGAATACTCAAAAGAAAACAATATTCTCAGTATGTAATGGAGCCCAATTATTAATATCAGCTAAGATATTGAAAGGTAGAACGCTATCAGGATATTATTCAATTGATGTAGACATTGAAAATGCTGGCGCTACATACAGTAGAGGTCCGGTTGTTGTAGATGATAACATTATATCTTGTCCTCATTATGATTTTATGGGTGATTGGATGCGAATTGCATTTGAAACTCATAATAAAAGAATTTCATCACTTTCATATTAATATGAGTAATTATAATACTAACATTGTTAAAAAACCTTGGGGTTATGAGTACTTAGCATATGAAAATGAACATGTAGCTTTATGGTTTTTATATATTAAATATACTCATTCTACATCACTACATTGCCATCCTAAAAAAACAACAGGGTTAATTTTATTAGATGGTAAAGCAGAAGTATCATTTTTTAACCATTCAAATAAACTATCTCCTGGGGATAAAATAATGATTCGTAAAGGATTATTTCATTCTACTAAATCAACAGATGAAAAAGGAGCATTCGTATTTGAAATAGAAACTCCGGTAGATAAACAAGATTTGGTTCGTTTTAGAGATAGTTACGGTAGAGAAGGAAAGCCATATGAAGACAGTACTCATGAAACCCCTAAAATAGAAGACTGTTTATGGATTAAAAACCCACCCAACAACTCAGAAATTAAGTATGAATTTGCTAATTGTGAATTAATTGTGAAACACATTACTTCTATAGAAGATTTTACTAGTATAGATAACAATTTAAATGTAATGTTTTTAAAAGGAGGTTTACAAGCAGATTATAGTCAAAATGTAGCAAGCCCTGGAGATATTGTGTCTGCAGGAACTATTAAACAATTAATTGAAGTATTCCATAAGATTGATCCTCAAACAATAGTAATGACTATTAAAAGCACCAAAAATGGCTAATTTTTACCCACCAGGATTTGAACATCAATCAAATACTATAGCTATTGACTTTGATGGGGTTATACATAATGCTAATAAAGGATGGCATGATGGAACCTGCTATGGGGAACCACTCCCCGGAGCTATAGATTCTATAAAATTATTATCTAAAAAATATAAAATTATTATTTTTACAGCTAAAGCTAAACCAGACAGACCATTAGTAAATGGTAAAAATGGAGTTGAATTAGTTAAAGAATGGTTTTGTAAATACAAATTAGACACATATATTTATGAAATAACAAGTGAAAAACCTAGAGCTGAGTTGTATATTGATGATAATGGTTATAGATTTGAAAATTGGGATGATACTTTAAATTTTATTGAAAACAAGTTATGAATAATTATAAATTAAAAGTTTTTAAAAAGGCATCTTTCTGTAGACATTTTGAAAATTTAGTTTACCAAAATATACAAGCCAAAAATATAAAATTTCCCGCTTACCTATCTGCCGGTCAAGAATATATTCCTGCTAGTATTTATACTATTTTAGAAGAAAAACAAATTAATCCTAATGTGTTTATTCAACATAGAGGACATTCTCACTACTTAAGTAAAGGGGCTGATCCCATTAAACTAATAGATGAATTACTAGGGAAAAAAACAGGATGCTCTAATGGAATGGGAGGATCAGCCTCAATCCAGTCCTTAGAAAAAAATATTTTTGGTCACGATGGTTTAATGGGAAGTCAAGCCCCTATAGCTGTAGGACATTGTTACTATACTCGCAAACCAACCATTGTAGTATTAGGAGATGCATCAGCTGAAGAAGATTATGTTTTAGGTGCTATAGGTTGGGCTTCTACTAAAAATTTACCTATATTATTTGTTGTAGAAGATAATAATTTGTCTATTTTAACTGAAAAAAAAATTAGACGAAATTGGGAAATGGATGAGGTAGCTAAAGGATTTAAAATGAAAAGTCATAATATAACTGACAATCCTGAAGATATTTTAGCGGTTTTAAAAGATTATAATTTTGAACATCCCATGTTGTTAAATATAAATACTATTAGAAAATATTGGCATGCTGGAGCTGGTACTGATGGGGATTATTTTGATCGATATGAAAATGAGATGGAAGCCTTAGGTAATGAAGCAATCCAAATTGATTTAGAAAATAAACAAATAGTGGAAAAGTTATGGCAAAAACAGTTAGAGATACAATAAAAGATATAACTCGAAACCACCTTAGTAGTAATAAAGGTAAGTGTTATGGTCAATGTTTAACAGCTGTAGGATGGGTAGGAGGTACTCTACCCGAAATGTATGAAGATGAAGGTATGATTGAGTTATCTATGGCTGATGTAGCTGGAGGTGCTATTGTGACTGGAGCTGCTTTAGCTGGGGATAGGCCAATATATGTTGTTAGATACCAAGGATTCCAATGGTATAATGCTGCTACTATTGTTAATTATGCTGCTAAATCAAAAGAAATTTGGGGCAGACCATGCCCTGTATTTGTTCGAAGTATAGCTATGGAAGGTGGAGTTGGACCAGTAGCTGGATCATCACATCATTCTTTAGTACACCGAATGCCAGGTATTAAAGTTTTAGCCCCTATGACACCACAAGAATATCAATTAGCATATGACTCATACATGCTAGATGATACCCCATATTACATCTCAGAACATCGAAAGTCATATGATAATACTGAAGAGTTAAATGATGTAATAAATAATGAAGCAGATTTTACTATTTTTCCTATTTCTATTACTCGTTTAGAAATGAAAAAACTATTAGATTTAGCTAAAGAAGAAAACATAATATTAAATATTATCCATCAACTTTGGATTAAACCATTTGATATACCTTTTAGTTGGAAATATGCTCTTAATAATTCTATGTATGGGGGATTAGTCACTGATGATGATTTTGTAGAAGGAACAGCTAGTAGTATAGCTAATGAGTTAAGTTTGGCTACTGGTAAAAAAGTTTATACCTTAGGCCTAGAAGAAAAAACAGCTGGATTTCACCCCAACGTTGATAGCTTACCTCCCTCAGCTGAGAAAATTATAAAAAAATTAAAACAAATAAAAAATGGAATTTAAATGGCCTTTAATAAATGATAATATTACTCAACATGACAGAGAAGTATTAGCTGATTTTTGTTTAAATAGTAAACGTTTTACTAATGGTGAAAAAGTAAAAGAATTTGAAAAAGTATGGTCTGAATGGTTAGGAGTAAAGCACTCTATAATGGTCAATTCAGGAGCTTCCGCTAATTTTATTTCCATAGCAATGGTAAAAGAATTAAAAGGAGTTGGTGAGGTAATAGTCCCTCCAATTGGATGGGTATCAGACATTTCTTCAGTAGTCCAATTAGGTATGAAACCTGTGTTTGTAGATATTAATATGAATAATTTTAATATTACCGCTGAAAATATTAAAAATGCTATTAATAAAAATACTAAAGCGATTGTGTTAGTTCATGCTTTAGGGTTTAATGGTATGACAGATGAAATTGTTAAAATAGCTAAAGAAAATAATATTTTATTAATTGAGGACTGTTGTGAAGCACATGGTGCTAAATTTAAAGATAAAAAAGTAGGATCAATTGGTGATATTAGTTTATTTTCATTTTATTTTGGGCATCATATAACAACAATAGAAGGTGGTGCAATATGTGTGAATGATCCTAAATTATATGATTTAGCTAAATTATTCCGTTCGCATGGTATGACTAGGGAAGCATCACCTGAGTTACAAGAAAGATATAAATTATCAAATCCAAACTTAAATCCATTATTCACATTTGCTGTAGCTGGGTTTAATATGAGATCAACTGAACTAAATGCTGTGTTAGGATTGGAACAGATGAAACGTTTAGATTATAATATTGAAAGACGTAGAGATAATCTTAATATTTGGTTAAAACATCTTGATCCATCTAAATTTATTATTAATTTTAAAATACAAGGTAATAGTAACTTTGCTTTACCACTTGTAATGCAAGGTGCTACTAGACATAAACTAAAAGATGTTTGTAATATACTAGAAATAGAAGAAGTAGAATACAGAATAGGTACAGCAGGTGGTGGTAATCAAGCTAAACAACCATATCTTAGAAATTTTTCTCACAAAACAATTGGAGTATTAGCTCAAGCTGATTATATTCATGATAACGCCCTTTATATAGGTAATCATCCTGAATTAACTGAAGAACAAATTATCGACCTTTGTAAAAAATTAAATAATGTTTAAAGATCAAAATATATTAGTCACTGGAGGAAGTGGAATGATTGGTCGTCAACTGGTTAATTTACTACTTGAAAAAGGAGCTAAAGTATACGTAGCTGATCTTAATGATCCTATCAATATGCCTTCTAATATTATATTTAAAAAAGTTGATTTAAGAGACTTCAATAGTTGTAAATCAATTTGTGAAGGAATGGATTATGTATTTAGTTTAGTTGGTATTAAAGCATCACCTAAAGTAACAATTGAACAACCTTTTGATATTATGGGCCCAATGCTTCAATTTAACACTAATATAATTGAAGCTGCACTCACAACACCCAGTGTAAAATGGTTCCTATATACTAGTACAGTTGGTGTTTACACCCCAGCTGAGATACTTTATGAAGATGATGTTTGGAATGGTTTTCCATCTCAAAATGATTGGTGTGGGGGTTGGGCTAAGAGAATGGGAGAATTACAATGCGAAGCATATGAAAAACAATATGGTATAGGAAAATGTTCAATTATCAGACCAGCTAATGTATATGGCCCCTATGATAATTTTGATCCTAAAAACGCAATGGTAGTTCCTTCTCTAATTAGAAAAGCAACTGAAAATGATATTATTGAGGTTTGGGGTGATGGGTCATCAATTAGAGATTTTGTTCATGCTAAAGATGTAGCTCGAGGAATGTTATTTGCTGTTGAGAATAAAATAACAAAACCTTTAAATATAGGAAGTGGAACTGGAGTATCAATTAAAGAATTAGCTGAAATAGTAGCTGAGTATTTTGATAAACCAATTAAATGGTTAATTGATAAACCATCAGGAGATGCAAAACGTATATTTAGTATGAAAAGAGCATATTCATATGGTTTTAATAATGAAATATCCCTCAAAGATGGAGTTACAGATGCTATTAAATGGTTTATAGCGAATAAAGATATTGTAAATAAAAGATTTAATATTTTAAATAAATAAAAAATGGGATTTTACACTGGTAAAAATGTATTAGTGACAGGAGCGGCAGGTATTACAGGTCATGCTGCTGTTAAAAGACTATTAGCTGAAGGAGCTAATGTTAGAGCTACAGTTTATAATAATAGAGGTTTAAAAGTAGAACCACATTCTAATCTTGAAGTAGTTAAATGTGATCTTATGAAACATGAAGATTGCATGATGGTTTTAAAAGATATAGATGTTGTGTTTAACTTTGTAGCTTTTATTAGAGGTGCTAAAGGTCAAACAGATTATGGAAATGCTTTAGATTTAGTAAGAAATAATTTATTTACATCAATTAACATGATTGATGCTGCTGTTAGAAGCAAAACACCATTATTTGGTTTCATTGGTAGTTCAACTATGTATCCTGATGTTTCTTATCCTGTGAATGAGGATGAAGCATATAACGCTGAACCTCATAAACTATATAGAGGTGTAGGTTGGATGAAACGTTATATAGAACAAGTAATTCGCTATTACCAAGATATTTCAGAAACAAAATTTGGTGTTATTCGCACAACAGCTATTTACGGCCCACATGATGCTTTTAATGAAAATGGTCACGCTATTCCTCAATTGATTTTGAAAGCAGATATTGGAATGAATCCATTTGAAGTTTGGGGTGATGGGACTCAAACCCGTGATTTTATTTATGTAGATGATGTTATAGATGCTGTTATGACTGTAGTTGAAAAAACACCTACAGGAAGGCCATATAATGCTTCTACAGGTAAAGGAACAACTGTAACTGAATTAGTAGAAACTATTACAGACATTTATGGTTATAAACCCGAATTTAATTATGATGTGACAAAACCAACCATGATCCCTGTACGTTTAGTAGATGTGTCAAGAATTAAAAATGAAGTAGGTTGGGAAGCTAAAACTTCTTTAAAAGAAGGATTAGAAAAAACAATTGAGTGGTATAAAAATAATAAATAATATAAATGGATAAAAATTTAGTTATATACCTTCAATCTAGAGATAAACCTTCTAATTTTATAGATACAGTTAATATGTTATATAATACCTGTATGTCTAAAGATAATTTTGATATTGTAGGCTTTATTGATGATGATCAAATAGAATTATATTCCTCAATCCCTGACCTCTTCCCAAATATAAAATGGGTCTACTGTAAGCACACCCCAGGGAAATGGACTAATTTAGTGATGTCTCAATATGAGTATACCAAAAATCATAATTACTATTTTATATGGGTGTTAATAGATGATTTTAGAGGATTAAGTAAAAATTGGGACCAAGCTATTTTAGAAAAAAAAGATATATTTAAAGATGGAATTTTTACTCTCCATCAGTCTAAAGATGCTTACCATGGAAGATTTCAATGGATTTTTGATAAAACTTATATATTAAGTGATGAACATGTAAATCCTATGTCTGATGAACGTTCTATTTTAGCCCATTGTGAGTTATTGCCAATCCATACTAAAAAATGGATAGAAAATATATATCCGTTATTCAAAGACGGAAATTTCACTAGTCAACAAGATTTAGTTAGTGCTAGTGTAGCTCTTTGTCTAAAAAAACGATTTAATACTAAAAGATTAATTCGGTGTGATTTAACATGGGAAGATGGAGATGATACAGGTAACACTAATAATATGTCAGATGATTATGGAAAATCTAAAGATATATCTTTTTTAGCTTTAGCTAATAATGATTTTGAATTATTGAATCCTATTATTAATTCTATATCATCAAAACTTATTATATGAAAATATTAATTACTGGGGTTAATAGAGGGTTAGGTAAATATATTAATTGTAATATACCTAACTCTATAGGTTTAACAAGAGATAATAGGACTAGTCTTTTTCCAATTTTAAAAGAACAGGGAGTTGATTTAATCATTCATTGTGCTTTTGGCTCTCAAGGAGGTTATGAAAACAATGAAATTTATAATTATTATAAATATGTTGATGATAATATTATACTAACTAAAGAATTAACAGAGATACCCCATAAAAAAATAGTCTATATCTCATCTTTAGTTGTTTATAACCCTAACCCCATTAACTATAAATTTACAAAACTCTACTCAGAATCTATAATTGAAACCTTAGGTTCAAATCCTTTGATTTTGAGATGTCCCTCAATGTTAGGAATATATATGAAGCCTAATAATTTACTAAAATTAATCCAGAACCCAAATCATCAATTGACTTTATCCCCTCTTTCAGAATTTAATTATATTTTACATTCTGATATTTTAGATTTTATATTAAAATCATATAATAATAACATTAAAGGTATTATAGATTTTGTATCATCTAAAAATATCACTTTTAAAGAAATTGAAAATATTTTGGAAATTAAAGCTAAATTTGGTAACTTTAATTTCACAACCCCATTAATACCAAACCAAAAACTTTTATCTATCTCCCCAGAACTAAATAAAACTTCTGAGGATGTACTAAAACAATTTTTAAGCCAACTATGAAAAGTATTTTAATTTGTGGAGCTACTGGGTTTATTGGAAGAAACTTATTAGAATTTTACTATACCCAAAATAAATACAAAATCCGAGCAACATATTTTAATAGTACTCCTTTAGAAGGATATGATAGTGTAGAATGGGTTCATTGTGATTTAAGAGACCCAATCCAAGTAAAAAATATTCTTAATGGGATGGATATTATTCTCCAATTTGCAGCTACAACTTCTGGAGCAAAAGATATAATTAATAAACCTTATATTCATGTTACAGATAATATAGTAATGAATTCATTATTATTAAGAGAAGCATTTGAGCAAAGCATTGAGCATTTTGTTTTCCCTAGTTGTACTATAATGTATCAACGATCTGATAATGCTATTAAAGAATCTGATTTTAATCCTTCTGAAGAGATATTACCATTTTATTTTGGAGCAGGGCATACTAAGGTTTATTTAGAAAAAATGTGTGAATTTTTTTCTAGATTTAAAAAAACAAAACACACTGTAATTAGACATTCAAATATTTACGGTCCTCATGATAAATTTGATTTAGAAAAATCTCATGTATTTGGGGCTACTGTTACTAAAGTAATGACCTCTCAAAACGGTGAAGTAAAAGTTTGGGGAACAGGAGAAGAAGCTAGAGATTTACTTTACATTAAAGATTTAATAGATTTTATAGATATAAGTTTAAATCAACAAACAACATATTACGAATTAGTGAATGTAGGTTTAGGACAAGGTATTAAAGTTAAGGACTTAGTCCAAAAAATCATTATCCACTCAGACCGAGATTTAACAATATCATATGATCTATCAAAACCTTCACTTCCTACATCTTTATTTTTAGATTGTTCTAAAGTGAAAAAAATTTTTAACTGGGAACCTAAATACACCTTAGATGAAGGAATCATTGAGACTTTAAATTGGTATAAAAATAATATAATATGAAAACACTAACTCAATCTGAAATTGATTTTTACTGGGAAAATGGATATTTAGTAATTGAAGATCTTTTTACTTTAGATGAAATTAATGATTTTTATTCTTCTCTAAGCCAACACGCCGACTCCGAATGGAATAATATCCTTAACCCAGATAGGTATGATTTTTTAATAGCACATAATGCTAATAAAATAGAAACTTTGGGAAAAATGTCTGATAAGATATCTTACTTAAAAACATGTAAAAAAACAGCGGAAAAAATAAGAAATCTTCTTAAAGACAAAAGAATAGTATCATTAATAGAAACTTTATACAATAAAAAATTTGTGGGTCTTTCTACCCATATGATTTGGAAAAAACCAGGAACAAAAAATGCTCAACAAGCCTGGAATCCTCATCAAGATAATTCTTATGGACAAAATCAAAATTCTGAGTTACTAACTATAAATTTATTTTTAGATGAAGTGTTTGTAGAAAATGGAGCTATTTATAATTACCCTGGGTCTCATAAAGAAGGATTATTAGAGATCGATTGGGAAAAAAGTTATCAAGATCCCTCTAAACCTGGGAAGCAGTGTGAGGTTCCTTCTAAATATTCTAAAAAAGATATTGTAGCCCCAAAAGGTACTTTATATATTCAACACGGGGACTTAATCCATGGATCATATGGTAATATGACTTCCTATACTACTAGAGGAATGTTTTCCGCTACATACCTCCCTAAAAATGAAAATTTTATTAAAGGTAATGAGGCTTTTAGAAAAAAAATTAAATTATAATATATTACATAAATGAATGTTTTAATTACAGGAATTGCTGGGATGGTAGGCTCACATTTAGTTGATTACCTACTTAAAAACACAGATTGGAAAATATATGGTTTGTGTAGGTGGAATGATTCATTAGAAAATATTGAACATTTAACTGATGAAATCAATAAAAAGGAACGTGTTGAACTTATTTATGGAGATTTAAATGATTTGGCTTCATTGTTAGTTGCTATAGATAAATCAAAACCCAACTATGTGTTTCACTTGGCTGCTCAATCTTATCCTCAAACTAGTTTTGATGCCCCGATTGAAACTCTTCAAACCAATATCTTAGGGACAACTAACTTACTGGAAGCCCTTAAAAAATCAGCATATAAAAATGCTATTACCCATGTCTGTGCTTCAAGTGAGGTATTTGGTCGTGTCCCTAAAGAAAAATTACCTATTGATGAGGAATGCTCTTTCCACCCAGCATCACCATATGCTATATCTAAAGTAGGTACTGACTTGGTAGGCCGATACTATGCTGAAGCATATGATATGACCATTATGACTACCCGAATGTTTACCCATACTGGCCCAAGACGAGGTGATGTATTTTCAGAATCAACTTTTGCTAAACAAATAGCTATGATTGAAGCTGGATTGCAGGAACCTAAAATTTATGTTGGAAACTTAGAATCACTAAGGACATACGCTGATGTAAGAGATGCGGTTAAAGCATATTATATGCTAGTAACTATTAATCCTATATCAGGTGAATACTACAATATAGGTGGCACTTACACATGTAAAATTAGTGATATGTTGAATTATTTGATTAGTCAATCAACAGTTAAAAATATTGAAATAATAACAGACCCTGAACGTTTAAGACCAATTGATGCTGATTTACAAATACCAAATTGTGATAAATTTAAAAACCATACAGGATGGGAACCTAAAATCCCATTTGAAACAACAATGAATGATTTGTTAAACTATTGGAGAGATAAAATTAAATCTGGACGTAAATTTTTAAGACGATGAAAATATTAGTTATAGGAGATAACTGCGATGATATATTTCGTTATGGAAAAGTAAACAGATTAGCCCCAGAAGCACCTATCCCCATTATTATACCTGAAAGAGAAACCTCCAATCCAGGGATGGCTGGGAATGTGGTGCGAAATTTAGAAGTGTTAGGGGCTGAAGTAGCTTTTATTCATAATCACTCTCTAATTAAAAAAATTAGATACATTTGTTCAAAATATAATCATTTACTTTTACGAGTTGATGAAAATGATAAATGTGAACATATTTCTTATAATATATTAGAAAATACAAAATGGGAAGAATATGATGCTGTTGTTATAAGTGATTATTGTAAGGGATTTTTACATGAGGATGATATTGAATATATTTCTCTAAAACATCCTTTAACATTTTTAGATAGTAAAAAAATATTAGGAAATTGGGCACGCAATATTAGTTTTATTAAAATTAATTATACTGAGTATGAAAGAAATAAAGATATTATCTTATCAGATAGTGTACTTAAAAACAAAACTATAGTCACTAGAGGAAAATATGGATGTGACTACCAAAATAAAAATTACCCCACTAAAGAAGTACCAGTAAAAGATGTTTCTGGAGCTGGAGATACGTTTTTAGCTGGGCTAGTAGTAGAATATATTAAATCAAAAAACATAGACTTAGCAATTGATTTTGCTCAAGAGTGTACAACAATTGTAGTTCAAAAATTAGGAGTATCAACAATATGAAAACAGCAGCTTTAGTTTATGGTAGAAATGATGGTTATAAAGAAGATGAAAGGTTAGTAATCCACATTAATTCTTTACTTGAAACCTTTGATGAAGTATTATTTTTAGACTGGAATTCTGATGATACTAAAGGATCAGTTATTTATAGATTTAAAGACCAATTAACCAAAACAGAGAGATTTAAACATTTTATTATCCCATCAAGTATTGTATCCCAAATCTATAATGGGATTGAAGGGATAGGGGCATGTGTATCTCCTATTATATATAATATTTTATTGCGAAGATGTGATGCTGATTGGATTGTATGTACTACTAATGATATTATAGCCCCTAAAAAAGAAATATTTGATAATTTTTTAAAACAGGCTGATGATAATACTTTTTATACTTTATCTCGTAGGGATGTTGAAATAGAAGATTTAGAGAAGTTTGGATTTAATAATTGGAAAGAGTACAGAGATATTTTAGATAATACTACCCAAGAACGAAGATTTTATGCCCAAGTCACTCCTAATGATAATTACAGTATTATTAATTGTTGTGGTGATTTTCAATTAGCTCACAAAAATGTATGGAATAAAATTAAAGGTTATGAAGAAAAAATGATATATGCCTGCTTCAGTGACACCAATATCCAGAAAAAAGCTGTTTTAAATGGATTTAAATTAGAAGCAATATATGATGTTCCTTTATATCATATGTCTCATAAAGGGATGGGAAATGACGGTTCATCTCCTTCAAAACAACATTATAATAATGCTTGGGAATGGGTGGAATATTTCACTATTTCACAAAATTCTGATAACTGGGGTCTAGCTAATATAGAAATTGAATTTGAAGTAATCTAATATTTATTACCATCATTAACTCTTAAAAACCTAATTATTATGGACAAGAAAAAAGAAATATTGTCATTAGAGATTTTATATGAATCCAAAGAAGAGTTAGATGTACTACTTGAAGATGAAGACTTTCATCAACTTATTTTAGATGAAGCTTTAAAAGTAATAACTGAAGCTATTGAACAAGAATCAGGAGACGCTAAAATAGCTTATGTCTCAAACATAGCTAGCTCAGTTTTAGTACATAAAAATAATTTTAAGGAAGTTTTAGATACTGTCCTTAAATTTTATGAAAAAAAAGAAGACTACACTAAGTGTAGTGAGATTGTTAAACTAAAAGATAAAATATGAAAAAATACCATCTATCTTCTAAAGATGGAGAGATAATTAATAAAATAGTAGCTGAAGATATTCAATCTGCTATATCAATCTTTTCTCAAAGAAAAAATCTATTCCCTGAACAATTATTAGAAATATATGATGTTATTGAATCAAAAGAAGGAGATACAGGAAGTACTTGAAAAAATCTTAGGTGCCCCCTTAGATTTTAAAATTCTCCCCCACCCTGATGAAGAGAAGTTGAAGGAAAACTTTTCTAGGATTATAAGTAATTTTGAATTTGTCTGGAAGAGACAACTTGAATTAGAAAAATATGAAGTTGATTTATCAACTTATGATGATAAGTTTTTTAAAATAATTGAAGATCTTATTCACTTTTGTTTTGAACCTGAAGCAGCTGAGGCTATAATGTTTTATATTTACGCCCGTACTATAGAAGGAGGAGAAATCCAATCATTTACTGATTCTGAAGGAAAACATTACAAATTTGAAAGTGTAGATGATTTATGGGAATATATGTTATTTGTGGCTGAAAAAAATATGGATGACGAGATATGAAATGTATAGCATGCAATGAAGAAATAAACCCCCTCCGCCTTAAAGCCCTCCCAGGGACAAAAACTTGTGTTAATTGTTCAAACACTGGAGCAAAAAGAGGAGTAATTATAACAGGAGGGGAGGGTGAGGATACTTATAATGACCTAGTTATTTTAGAAGAAGACCAATATAAAAAATATCTTCAACAAACGGGTCAAACTGAAGAATATCTTGATTTAGAAGAAGAAGGAGATGCCGAAAGCGAGACCATTATCTAAAGATATGGTTTTGGCCGCTATGGCTAAAACAAAGTCTAATAAGGCTGCGGCTCGTTACTTAGGTGTTTCTTACATCCACTATAAAAGATGGGCTAAATTCTATATAGATGAAAATAC
>Ga0099848_1000550_pt1 | contig 17852 bp, 11 predicted proteins | sample CB_VirMetaG_3_FD_78179 | JGI IMG/M metagenome (GOLD analysis project Ga0099848, IMG submission 78179) | Freshwater to marine saline gradient viral communities from Chesapeake Bay - CB_1508_1S Viral MetaG | ecosystem: Environmental > Aquatic > Marine > Coastal | place: USA: Chesapeake Bay...
CTGTTTTTATTTCCTTGTATAATTCTCCGTATTTATTATTAATAGCACTTGCTGGATATATTGTTGATGTCGTTTTGGTATTGCCATCTATTTTTACTTCAGTTTTACCTTTATATGCCTCAGTAAAAAGTCCTTCATCATTTTTAATACCCTGTTCTATAGAATATTCATTTATTCTTTCTTTACCATCAAACGACTTTACAGCATACTGGTCTAAAGCATTTGCTGTGCTAGAATTAACAGTTTCTTCAAATAATACTTCTCCAGTGTTTATATTTTTAAAAGTAAAATGTAAATTATTATTGTCATCATATTCACTTGTAAACTCTGTGTTTTCATCTAAATAACCATGACTGTATCCAGTACCATAAGCCTTCACAACTTGTTCAGACTGTTGTGCTGTTAAAGAAGTTTCTCCTTCTCCTCTGTTTTGCGGTAAATAAATTGTACCTGAATCATCAACAAACCCAGCGGCTACTTGACCATTAAGTTGAACATTTGAAATATTGTTTTGCAAAAAACCAACAGACTCTGTGTGTTTACTCATTTGATCCCAAGCTTCTTTTCTTTCTTCTTCTGTAGCATTAGGATTGTAATAAATTTTTGCGCTGTTATAATATTGATCTCCTATTTCTTTGGCTTTTTTGTCATATATTTTAATTCCATCTTCAGCAATACTACTAGGATTTTCTATCTTCCAATCATTAACTAGTTGATTGAATTTAAAAGCAGCGTCACCAGCTTTTATCTCTGCATTAGCAGCGTCTTTTTTTTGTTGCTCAATTCTTTTTCTTCTGGCATCAAGCTCCTTGTTCTCTCTTTCAGCTTTAGTTGCAACGCCTTTTGCAATTCCAGCGGTAAAACTTTGAAAACCTTGGGCAAGTATTTCCCCAGACTTGTCTTGTATCATTGCTGGATTTTCGTATGCTCCCATTTTTTATTTTTTTATATTATATTAAGACCAACCGTTTTGTGATGTTCCTAAATCAGTAGATCCTGCTGTGTTTACATTAAACTGAAAGTCAGTATTATTTCCGCCCCCAACTGAAGGGCCGTTTAGTTTCCCGAAGCGCCTATGTATGCTCCAAAAATACTTCCTAAACCACCAAGCATTCCACCTAAAGCAGCAGAGCTACTTTGATTTGCTTGAGCTTCCATTTGCATTGCTCTATCGGCAAGACCAGCGGCTCTATTTAGATCCATATTTGTTCTGTTTTCTTGAGCTTGGAACATAAACTGTTGTCCAGCAGCTTCAGCGGCTTGAACTCTTTGCCCTTCAGAAATAGCAATTTGCTGAAGTCTTTGTTGTTCTGACATTTTCAACTGTTGCATTTGCTGTTCTCCTTGAGCTTTTAGCTTTTCGTTTTGAGCTTCTTGAGCTTCAATACTAGCAGCAACACCTTTTTTACTTTGTAAAGCAGCTTGAGCTAAAGCAGTTGCTCCTCCAGCGCTAGAACCTGTCGCTCTTAATGTATCTAAAGTACTAGCTAAAGCAAGATCAGTTTGCTCCATTTGAATTTCAGCAGCTTGAGTTGCAACACCTAAATTAGCATATGGATTTTGAACCATGCCAGATAAATCAGTAGCCAAATCGCTAAGATTTTCTGTTGATTCATATGGATTTACTATAGCGGCTCTGCTGGCTTTTAAGCCCTCTATAATTCTTTCTTGTCTTAGTCTTTCTTGACGCGCCTGCTCTTCTTGTCTTTGCGCCGCGCCCATACCAACTAAACCTCCTATAATAGAAGCACCCGCACCGATTATTAATGGAATTGGCATAATTTTATGTTTTAAATTTTTATTTTGTATAGTTTATTTTTGTTCCTACGGACCATAGTTCTTTTATTCCACCAGGGTTTGTTGAACCATCAACACTAAACTTAGCTGTTGCATATCTTCCTTTTATTCCTGATACACTGTTGCCAAAAACAACTTCACCTGGTTGAACAGATGAATTATTAATAAGGTTAGCATAGTATTTGTTTTCTTTTCTATTAAAACCAGAGTAGTAAGTTATACCAGCGTCAATATATTCACCCTCGTAATAACTTTGAACATTTTGAGTTGAATCATTAAACGATTGCCATGCATTTGTTGAAAAATCATAGCCGGTTGGATCTGAAATAAAATAATCAACTTGCCAACCACTGTCTCCTTCATAGTTTACAGTTTGAAAAACCTTACTTATTGAAGGATTATCATTAAACAAAAATACAACGTTGCTAGGGGTTGATACTCCATAAAAAGTAGAAACTTCTACATTGTTTGAATAATGTTTCCATATGTTTGCATATTGTACTGACCACAAATCATTCACAACACTAAGAGCCTGTGTTGGCTTATAACTATAAAAACTAACCCATCCTTTTACAGCTTCATCAAAAGCTAGTGTAGAATAGTTTTGTGGACCATCTACCGTTGTGTCTTGGTATTGTGGTGTTTGCTGTAAAGATATTAAATAGTTTTTATTATGAATATCATAAGCACCAATTATTTTTGATGGAGCATTTGATTGAAAAGTTACAATATCTCCAGCGCTAATATTTAATCTTGTATTAGCTGTTACAATACCGCTTGTTGAGTTTGTAACGCTTATATCTTCTATTAAAGCCACAGTATTACCGTCAACAACAATTTCCATTCCAATTAAAGCTGTATTTAAATCAGCACCACTAACTAATATTTGCGTATTATCTGAAGGATTACTTTCAGTTGTTAAATCAGTATTAATAATCCAAACGTTGTTTTTGTTTATTAGCTTTAGATTGTCTCTAAAATAATCTATCATGCCATATCTTGATATTTCAGTAATACCATCTCTAGATAATCTTAAAACAACGCCTCTATCTCTATCTGTAAAATATTTTTGATAACCATAATAAGCAAACGATTCAGGATTTTTACTTATACCATATTCTCCTAAGTAAGCCTGTACTTGACCAATAACAACATTAGAGGTTGTTTGAACCGGTGATCCTTCTGCTGTGTAAATAGCATCTTTATCGATCAACGCGGAACTAACTTTTGACTCTTGAAATATAGTTAAATTAGTGTTTTCGGAAAATAATTTTTGTATAGAACCATTTGCTGGATCTAAACTTTTTGTAATATCTTTACCTACAGAAAATTGATTTGTATTATTTACACCTGTTCTAGAATTATATATTCCAGAATATATTAAACTATTTAACCTGTGTTGTTGCTCTGTATCTTCTTCAACTAAATAAGCTCTAACACCAAGATCAACTTGCGTATTATTATATCCACCTCTAATTCTTGTTTCCTCAATAAACCAATTAACGTCATGTGTATCAACTGTTGTTTGAGCGGTACCAGGAAAAGTAAGTGTTCCTCCACCGGCCACTTCTAGTGGATCAGTTGCATTGTATGGCCAACCGTTTGGAAAAACAGACTCGTTGGAAGCATTACTAACCTTCTTAATTAAAAAAGAGTTAAAAAAAGATATTTCTAAAGTAGTTGCCATTATATATAGTTACTTATTTTTAAAGTATATTACTATGGAAAACATGTTCCATTAATTGGACACGTGTCATAGCTAGGAAGCGTGTTAGCTATTGAAACGTTTAAATTAGTATTTAACTGTGCTATAATATTGTTTGGTGCTGATTGTAAATACAAAAGAATTTGAACACTTATATTATGATATTTAGGTATCTGAATATTACCATAGGTCTGCAAATCATACCAAGCGTCTGCGGCTTGATCTTTAAATGTTTCTGTTAAATTTGTTGAAAAATCATAAATTTGACACTGTGTCGATGAACCAGTAGTAGGACCGTTTCCAGGTAACTCAAAATAATTAGTAGTAGGATTAATATCGTCTTGTGTAAACCCATTAAGCGCTCCAGCAAACGTTTGTCCAGCGTTATTAACTAGTCTAAGTCTTGCCTTGTAACTTGTATTAACATCTAAATTTTTAAATCTTACGCCCCATCTAATAGCGGCTCTGTCACTTGTTGTAGACTCTGCCACTAAACATTGCTCGCCAAGTATTTCAATCTCTGGAACAGCTTGTTGTATAACTTCAACATTTATAGTACAACTGTTTGTTAATCCTCCAGAGTCTATAGCTGTAACAGTAACAGGAACAGTACCACCGGTAACAGCAGCGTCTCTTTTTACGTAAAGATCTACGACACCAGGCTCGTTTGGTCTTGTTTCTAAATAAAATCTTTCTGACCCAAAAGAAAGATTAAAAGTTATTTCGTTTCTATAGTTTCCACCTAAATAATAAGAACCATTTACCGCGTAAAACGTGTAAATTGGTGAGTTTAAATCATCTGTTGAAGTTGAATCAACAACAGCGCTTATTAAACCGCAGTCGGTTTTTGGTATTGGTGGACCAAATCCAAATGGCGGCGGCAATATTGTTACAAAATCTGGACTAACATTTGTTAGTTTACAATTGTTTAAATTAACGTAATTTACGTACGTAATACCACCGCTTGTTACAGTACATTTTACGGTAAAATTATATATTCTTTCCATAGCTTCTGAGCCATAGTAGAAAAAAGCAGGTGGATTTGCTGTTGATGTGTTTATATTAAAACCTAAAGGATCGCCTATTGTTCCAGATCCAGTTGTAACAAGATCAAACAAATAATTCAAATTAGATCCAGCCGCATTAAATACAGATATTAACTCAAAGGTTATGTCTTGATATATGACATTTGCTAGAGAATCTATAGCAAATATAGATCCATCAAAAGCAGTTGATCCAGGTGGTGATGCTTCAGATAAACTAAATGAAAATCCTGTTGTCGCAACAGCTCCAGCATAACCACCATTAACAACAGCTTGATTTAAATCTTTTATTAAACCAGAAGATGTTGTTTCCCAATATATATCTAATTGTGATTCAAAAGGATCTGTTTCATAAACCGCTAAATCATAAGCGTAATTATTTAAGGTTGGATCTGATTGAGCCGCCCTATTTTTTTTACCAATAGGAGTTATTGTACTTATTCTTGCTATTAATGGGTTTGTATTACTTGAATAAAATTCTGGATAGTTTAAAGAATACTCTGAAGTACCACCACTAACCTTATCACCTAAAGTTGTTCCATTGTAATTAGCATCAGCAAGTGTTGAAATAGACACTACAGAGTCGCCAACTAGTGAAGGTTGATATTGAGTATTATAGTTATCTGCAACCGGAGCAACGTCTACAGGAACAACTCTACCATACAATTTAACAGCACTTCTATACTGTTTTTGATCTGGACCTACTTCTTCTAAGTCTCTAGGTATTTTATTTATATTGTCGTTTATTAAAACAATATTAGCTGTTTTATTTTGTTCATAATCATATTCTGGATCACCTTTACTATTTATGTAATTAGCAGGATAACCATTTAATATTCCTGGCAAATAACAATTATAATAGTCTTGTTCTGGCTGCCTAACAACAATTTTATATGAATACCAACCAAGGGGATTTGGATCATTAACTGTTATGATTAAAGTGGCATCATTATTACCACCGACAACTGTAACTATTTCTCCATTTTTATAACCAGAGCCAGGAGAAAGTATTTCTACGTTTCTAATACTTTGACCGCCACTAGCATCAGCTGTAACCACTAAACCTGTTCCACTTCCACCGGTTGTTGTATATGTTACACCGGCACCAAGGTATCCGCTTCCTGAGTCATCTATTATTAAAGCGTCAACACCAGCGTTATAGTCTTTATATAAGCCAGGATAGTTTTGTACATTTACTTGACCGGTATTCGGTATGATTTCGTTTAATAAAACTCTCAATGCATAACCAGGCCAATTTAAAGCATTAGCACCACCAGTTATTGGTCTATAAGGAACATATATTGTTGATCCTCCATAATTAATTCCACCCGCGGCATTTGCCTCGTCGTTAGAAGAAAGTATAACACTAGATTGTCTTCCGTATCTATCTGCTAATACAAAGCCTACTTGGTAGTTTCTATTTTGTTTTACTGTATGAGTTGGATATTCTTTTTGACTATTACCAATTAAAAAAGACTTGTCACCAAACATTACATTGTAATCTATTTGTTTGACTGGAGAATAAGTTGTATAATAATTTCCATATATAACTCTATTTCCAGAAACCTCTTGTGCTAATGCCCTTACGGGGACCTTGTCAAAAACTCTACTTGTTTCTTCTTCAATTAAACCTTTATACGGCGCTGTAGAAATATATTTATATGTAAAAACTTTATTATTTCCTCCAGCAATGCCATTGGCTTGCATGTTAGAAACAACTTCATCAATGTCTATTGTTTCTATAACCTTAATTTGAACTTGATCAGATTCTTTATAAAGAATATCTACACTTTTAATTTTTAAATCGTTATCAGGTCTGGTTGTTTCAAACTCAATATTCGCTAATATTTGAGTTACATTATTTTCAAAAAAATCTACAATAGTACTCTTGTATGCCTGAGTTTCATCATCATCTAAAAAATATCCAAATTGTTTTGGAATGAAACAGGGTTGTGTAAACGGTGCTATTAGTGAGTATTCATTGTCTTCAAACTTAAATCTATAACTAAGTCTTATAAATTTATCTGATAAAAAATCCGGATCACCAGGCCACGCAGAATCGTAATCTGGTTTTTGAGAAACAGTACCCGGGTAATATTGCTCAGAAGGATTTGTCATTGTTGAAGCATCAGGAGTTGTACCAGCTGGGACCTCGTTAATGTTCATTAAGCTTATAGGTTTCCAAGGATAATATTTAGCAACAGAAATTTGATCTTCTGTGCTATAATAAGGTTGTTCAGTAGTAGACGCTGGGTATCTACCGCTTTCCGGTTGTGCGGCTGGAGAAGAAAAAGCATTTAATATGTTAATTTTTCTTGGTTGATTTCTATTGTCTGTCCAAAACAAAAGATTTTCAAGCAAATTAACTCCAATAATTGGACTGCGCGCGGAAAAATTTAAAAAATGTCCTGAAACTAAAACTGTTTTTATATTTGCCACAACGTCATAAGAAACAATCGCGCAATAAGCCGTTGATGGTGCGGCATTAGATAAACCATCAACAGAAGAATCTATATAGTCAGTAACAAAATAAAAAATCCTATTATTTATTTGATCTGCATATGCGCCAATACAAGTGTTATATGTTTCTTCTTCAAAATATAATCTATTACCTAATATTGTTTGAAGAGCTCCAACGCTTTCACCTTCTGAAGTACTAATCTCAACGTTTAAAGCATCTCTATACTCGCCGTTTGGAACAATGCGAGCGTCAAGATCTTTATTCATTTTGGACTTTATAAAAGTATTTTTAATTTCAGCCATTTAATTTTAGTGTTTTATCCATTTAGATTGGCCTCGCATAACTTGAGTTATTTCATTTAGTTTTATGTTAGACAACCTAATTTTAGCATTTCTTAACTTAGCACTACGCTCTCTTTTAAGGCGCTGTACAACATATTCAGGTTGGTTAATACGACTTGCAATAATAGCATGAAGTATATGCGCATAAAGCGCTTCTTCTGCCATTTTAGGGACTTTTGTGTCTAAGTCATATGCTAAGCCATCTGAAATATATTCAAGTAATATAAGAGCTCCATTTAAATTGCTTGAGAAAGATATTTTACCCTCACGTGGATCAATTGTAAACCAGCCATTATATTGGGAGTATTGACCATCAATGCCATATTGTTCTCCATAAAAATTAGTTAGATTGCTACCATAACCCCAATAATCTAAACCTTGATTATAATCATATAACATCCAGGCACCGTTTATAAGAATAACATTTGCAGCATTCCATCTTTGGTTAATTTGAGATGTACCTTCTAAATTATCTCCTAAATCATCTTGAGTTGGAACTCCTTCAGAATCTTGTACAGGAATTTCATATGGATTTTTATGTAAATTGTTTGCTGGATAAATTGGTCGTTTAACACCTAATTGATCTATCCAAGAAATAGCCGTATAATTAACATAATCTTGAGGAATAATAACACTCAAGCTAGGTGGTATTGTTAGTTCTTGAGACTTAATGCTTTTTAATGTATCATAACTAAACTCTTGTAAACCACGTTTTGCATGAAATAAAACATCAGTTCTACTAACATTTGGTATCAACTTGTCTTGACCAACATAAGCGATTAAAAAATTATTAATAATATCGTCTAATGTTATATATGCATAACTCCCATAATTTTCATTTACAGTTGTTCCATATGCGTCTTCATTGCCATAATTTCCACCATCTATTGATTTTAATTGAACAACAATAAATGTATTAGCTGCAGGTGCAGAAGTAAAAATAATTGTATTTCCTGTAACACCATACTGAGAAGTATATTCTGTATATGTTCCAGGAAGACCAGTAGCACTTGTGTAAAGTTTAAAATTATTTAATGCATAAGCGTTTGTTGCTGGATTGTAATTTCCAAAAACTAACTGTGTGTCAAAAGTTGTTGTAAAATCTGTTAAAGAACCAGCACCGTCTTGTTGAAATCCCTGAGCACCCTCGTAATATTGTTGATTAGTTTCGGTGATTAATCCACCATTAGGAATTGGCATATCTTATTAGCTTTTAGCGTTAACTTCTATTTTTTGCGATTCTTGAGCTGCAGCTTGTATAATCAATGGATCATTAATAATAATACCCATATACATTAATATTTTTAATATAAAATTAACCTGCTCCGTTGCGTCTAATTCTGGCCACGTTGAAGCACTTGGATTATAAATATAAGCATTACCACTTTGCGTATAACCCCAAACAACGTTTTGTGGTTTTCTTATATAAGATATTGTTATGGCATTAACCTGATTTATGCTTTGAGGATATATAATAATTCTTTCTTGTTCCCACAAATATTGAGGAAAAGATTCAGTTGGTCTAGTTAGTGGAGATTTATTTATTTGAAGAAAGTCATTTTTTTGTATTCTTTGGCATTCTATATCATAACCAACGCTAGGTGTATAATAAACTGTACCTAATTTATATACGTCAGTCTGTGAAAGCCCTGGGGGCATTGTAGATGGATTATTTGTTGTTGGTCCCAAGAAATAAGCAGGATCAGCGGCAACATACGTTAATTGTGTTCCGGTAGCTGTAGTTTTGAAAATAGATATTTTATTATCTAATTCTTTTAGTCTTTCAGAGTATTCACTCGTGTTTTGAGGCACGCGTAGTTGCTGTGTATAATCTTCAAAATAGTTTTCAAAGATTTGTAATTGCACTTGTGTTGCTATTTTATTGAACTCGTCTGGTGTAACATAACCACGCTGTTCTTTATTCATTATAAGCAACACAGTTTTATAAACTGTATCTACGTTTAATGCCATCTTATTTTTTTATTATAATACAAGGCAGCCGCTTACGCGGCTACCCTATATTAGTATTACATGTTATTTAAGGTTTTTCTCTATATTTCTATAGACATCCATTCCTTCGTCTGTTTTAAACCACGCCGCCATTGCAGAATATGGGTTTTCATCAAAAGGAACATTCATTAATTTTCTATCATTAGATCCCCAGTGAAAAGATCTTTGATCTGGAGAAAGTCTTAAAATACCTACTTCAGTTGCTCTAATTGCTACATTACGTAAGTGTACGTTTTCATCATTTGCTAATTCTATAAATAATATTGGGTTTTTTCTAGCAAATAATAACAAGTCTCGCTTAAGTTCTTTAGAACTCATATCTGAAACTTTTGATCCAAGTTCAACTCGCATAATAGCTTCTGCTTGATCAATGTCCATTGTTCTCGCCATATTTAAAGCATCAATTTCTATTTCAATATCATCTAATTCATACTCAGCGACCTCTGTTGCATCAAATTCATAATACTTAATATTACGCGCTGGATGATATAATGATAATAATTTTTGTAAATTTTGTTTTTCTTTAGGTACAGTTAAAACACCATCATTAAAAACAATATGACCCAATGTAGCTTCTCCTTTTTGTTCTTGTACAAATGGAGAACTTTGATTAGTTGCATATCGCAGTTCTTTTTGTTCTGCTGTAATTGGATCAAAATAAAGAAGAGGGTATCTTCTAGAATGTCTTGATTGTAATGTAAACGTTAATGGAGTGACTGCTCCTTTCAACAAATACGTTCTATCTTTAATTTCCCAAGTTGGTTTTTTGGGTTCTTCTTTCTTTTTAGAAACTACTGTAGTTTCCATAACTTCTTGTACAACAACATCTTCTTTTTGAGTTGTTGTTTTTTTAGCTGTTGCCATAATATAATAAAATTAAATAGTTTAAAAATAAGGTTTTGGGCCCCGAAGGGCCCTTTTAACCTCAAAAAATAATTAAGCTGTAAACAATACAAAATTGTTAGCGCCTTGTACCACCAAACATCTTTCAGATAGGAAGTGTACTTCCATAGCATCAAGAGCAGAAGTATAAGCACCACCGGCAGAACCAGTAATCCAGTTTTTCATGCGACGATCATCAGCTTGAGAAGCACGATAACGAGTGTGCAAGAAAGGACGACGGATATTAGTTCCTAGAATTTGATCATATACAGTAGAAGTACCAGCAGGAACAAGAACTCCATCAATACCAGCAGCGGCAACACCACCACGGGTTGATGCGTCGTTCAAATATTTCCAGTCAGTCTTATAGAAATCATAAGAACCACGACGGAAACCGCTAAATCCAAGATTTAAAGCCATATCCTCAGAGTTCTCAAACAAACCATAAGAACTACCACCTTGGTAAACCCCAGTAGCGGGTGAACCAATACCAGCTAGCATATCATCAAAATCTAAAGAAGTAGCACGGTTCAAGAAAAGCATATTTTCTTCAATAGCTCCTTGAGTATCTAAGTTCTTAAGAATTGAATCAAATTCAGCAAGACCAGCAGATGCGGTAAAGTTAGCAAGAACATTTCCGCGCTCTTTAATAGCAGCAAAAAGACCTTGAGTACCAGTAACACCAGTAATAGCAGAAGTAGCACCAACTAGTTCTCCTTCAACTACAGCCATTTCTAAATAATCTTCAAAACGTAAACGAGTTTCAGATTCTGCTTTTAAATACCAAAGGTATCCAGAAGTTCCATCTTCAGTAGCAACTTCAACCCAACCAATTTGAGCCATATCAGATCCATTAACTTCGTAACGTTCTTTAATGATAATTGGCTTATTATTATATTGAGTAAATTGTGGAGTTACTGAATTAATAGTAGAATCAGTTGTTCCTTTACCAAATTCAGAACCATATACAAATACTTTCAAAGTAGTTAAACCTGTAAAGTCAATGCTACTAGTTAAATCTGCTTGAGTATAAGGAAGAACAGTAATAGTAGCATTACCAGAAGCACCAGCACCAGTAACACCAGTTACTAAGCATTTTAGTTCTTCACCATTAGCAGGGTTTAATACAACTACAGTTTGATTAACAGAGATAACACATTGAACGCTTGCGCTTTGTGCAATAGTCAACGTGGTAGCTGAAGCATAACTTACATTTACGTAAGAAATGTGCAAACGGTTTTGTTCAGACCATACAACTTGATCAGAAGTCATTGGCATTTCAGCGCCAACCATACGCAAGAAACCAGAAAGTGTACGATTTCCATAGCGCTCTACTTCTTGCTCATAAATTTCAGGTAAATATTGTTGAGCAAAATCGCTTGTTCCGTCTGTAAAGTTCAAATAATTTGACTCTAAGACTGTTTTTTTTTGTGATGGAACCAAAGATCCAAACACAGGACTTACATTAGCCATAATTTTAAATTTTTAATTAGTTAAATCTTTTTGTTTTAATTTTAAGTTTTGAAGAGTCTTGACCACTAATTGCCTTAACTTTTAACCCATTAATATAAACAGATTCTGGTGCTTTTCTAGCCTCTCCAGTACTAGGATTTTTAGATGATGCAATAATTTCTTTAGTAGCATCAGCTTTTCCTTGTTCATAAAAATGACTTGCAAGTTTATCTGCGTTCATAGCGGCATACATGGCTTTAAGATAACCTGCTGGATCAGTAACATTTCCGTTTTTGTCCAGGAACTTCCCGACGATATTGTTAATGTCCGATTGAGTTTCAGCAACTTGAGACGGGTTTTGAATACCATATCTAAATTTTTTTTCACCAAGATTGAAATCAAAACCTTTGAATTCATTGCTGAACATTTGTTTAGTTTGGTTTTTAAATGTCTCGTGCTGCTGCGTGCGCATGCGTTGCTCTTCGTTGTATCGGTTAAAAAAGTCTACAGCTTTTTGTTGCTCTTGGGTTACGCCCGGTCTCAACTTGATCTCGTCGTAATATTTACCTTTTAAGCCATCTAAAAAGTTCCTAGCTTTTCCAACCTCTTCTTTATATGCGAGTTTTTTCTTTCTGATGTCTCGCTCATCATCTAGTTCTTCGTCCCAAGAAAAATCTTCTAATAAAAGATTTACATCTTCGGCGTCTAAATAAGGTTTTGTTTTAGAATAATATTCACGTAATAATGCTGTTTCGCTAACATTAGAATAATCAGCATTTAAGCGCACATAATCCTCAATATTACCACCTGTTTCTTCCATAAAAGCAACAAGCTTTTCAACGTTTTCAGGAAGTGGTTTTCCTTTTTGTTGTTGAACATCTATAGCGTCATTAAACTGATCTACAAGTTTTTCTGATTTTTCTTGTACTTCTTCTTCAGTTATTTCTTGTATTATCGGAGTTTCTTCTTTGTTTCCTTCTCCCACGCTTTGCAGTTCCACTTTGGCTTCTTGCCCAGCTTCTTTGCTTTTGTCCACTGACTCCAACACGCTGCTCTCTGGCTTTTGTTCTGGAACGGCATCTTCTTGCTTTTTAGTTAAATCTACTTTAATAGGTCCATCGTTAACAGATCCTAATTGTTTTGCTTTAGGTTTTTTCATTTTGAAATCACCTTCTTGTTTTGCTTCTGTTGACATAATAAAATAATATATAATTAATTAATAGTTTTTATTTTGGGGAAAACTGCTCTAAATTAAACCCACCTAGTACATCATTACCCGCTGATTCAAAGTTTTTAGGTAATGTGTCATTTTTTCTTTGATCAATCAATTCGCTTTGCTGAGTTCCTTGCATTTTAATTCTTTTATCTTTTCTTTCTTCAACAGCATCAATATTTATTTTTTCAGCCTTAGCCCTTGCCTCAGCCAATTGCATGTTGTATTGAAACTCCATGGCCATTAACTCTTTTTTAATTTGAGCTTCTGTTTGTAATCTTTGTATTTCAAATTGGGATTTAGCCTGTTCTATACTAACTTTTTCTTGCGTAAGAGCCTGTTGTTTTTGAACTTCAGCCATAGCCGCTTTTTCGCTAGCCTCCGCGTTTGCTTGTGCTTGCGCTTGGTTTTTAGCCATTTGCTGCTGTTGCATTGCTTCAGTTTTCTTTTTCTTTCTTAATTTAATAAGTTCGTTGGCTAACTTCAAGTTTTTTATTTGTCTTATATCTATAACATCGTCTAAGTCAATACTTCCACTCTGTAAAGCTATTTGTATATTTTGCTCTAGTTGTGCTTTTTCTTCTTCATCTGGTTCTAATTCTAAATAAATACCAAAGTCATGTAAGTTTAATTTTTCTATTTCCTTTAACACTTCAACATTAAAACTAGAAATGCTTTGCATTAATGAGTTTTTTGTTAAAGGATGTTCCAACAAGTCATTTACTTTTAAAGATATGTTTTCACAAGTTCTTAAAGTTAAATAATTACTTGCTTGATTTATGTGTCGTGTTGCTACGTTTGAAGCGTTAGCGGCCATTTTTTGTAAACCAAGTAAAGCGTCTTTGTCGGGATTACTTCCATCTCTTGCTTCATTTAATCCTGTTACATCACGTATCATTTGTAAATAATACTGATATGTTTGTATTAATGATTGAATTTTAGCTTGACCAGATGATGATGTTAATTCTTGTACCGGTACTTTTCCTCTGTTTAAATCACCGTCTTGAGTCAATGATCTACCAACAATACTACCAGTTTGGAAATACATATTAAGCGCTTCAGCTGGATTATATGTTGTTCCATTTCCAAGATCAACTTCAGCTAAACCGTCCATGTCTAAAAACACACCGTCTGGTATAATTCTAGACATTACCTGTTGTAATTTTAAATGTGTTAATTGAATCATGTCGGCAAAACCAGTAATTCTACTAACAAGTGAATCTATTCGGCCCTTATAAAGTCTTGGCGCACAAATATTATAATTCATTACAACTTTGGTGGTATCAGCATAAGGACGCGTCATATTTTCTGCTAACTCCCACTTTAACATAGTATTAGTACCCATAACTTTAGCACCAGAATATAAAACTTCTATTGTTCTATATACTCTTTCAAAGTTATCGCTTGGTGGAGGGTTAAACTCGTCTGTTTTTTCTAAAGCTTTTTCTAAACCAGTATCAGTTTTTTTAATTTTAAAAACCTGATTCATATATGTTTTATATTCAAAATATAAAACCTGAACAGTATTATCATCATAATTACCCCATCCAGTTATGTATTGTCTATTTCCTGGCATTTGCTGAATTTCATATAACTCTTCTTCTGAAATATATGGAAATTGTTTTTTAAGTTCAGGGATTGTAATCGCTTTTACTTCTCCAACGTAATATATGTCTTCAAAATTTGGATCTTCCGTATATGAATAAACCATATAGGCCGGATCAACATATTCTATAGTTATTCCGTTTGAAATATTAAAATTTGTTTTAACAGCTCCAACACCCAAAACAGTTAAATCGTAGTTTAATCTTTTACGAACTTCATCGTATTTGTTTTGTTTTAATACATTATTTATTGCCTCTTCTTCAGCAATTTCAACAGCTTGCTTATAGTTAAGCTGCATGTGTATTTCGACTTCGTTTTCATTTTCAGGTAGTTGATCTAAAGAAACTCCAGATTTAGATATATCAACACCTGCCATTTCTTTAAATTGAATTATACCAGGTTTTGCATACATGTCGTTAATCAAATTGCTAGCATAATCAATTCTTTTCTTTAAAGCCTCTGGATCTTGAGCAAATGCTTTTATATCGTAGGTTTTTTGTGATACACCGTTTACAACAATATCCACAAACTTAGAAATAACAGGTACGGGTTTCCAGTCTAAATTTAAATAAGACAAATCACCGTTAATAGATAATTCGTCTTTATATTTTTGAACAGATTGTTCTCCTCTAGCATACAACCTTAATTGATGAAAGTTATTCCAGTTAGTTTGATAACGGTTTTGATTTGTTCTTCCTTGATCAAACCATTCTTGCTCAATTGCTCTCGATACTTGCAAACCATAATCATAACTTGCTTTTTCAGCATCACTAACAACTTGGCTAGGAAAAGAACTATTAGTATTTGTATATACCTTCATTTATTCTATTATTTTAGACACAAGACCCTTGTTGTCATATCTTTTAAATCCTAAATTGTAAACTTCTTTTTTTATAGGCGTAACAGGTACATATAAATGCTTGTTACAAGCCATTATAGCCAAACCAGAGCTAATTGAAGCATCGTGTTTTGTTCTATTGTTTATATTAAATTTTGCCCAATCTTCTAGTGTTCGTTGAAAATACATATCACCATATCCTGGATTTAAAAACCCTACATAGTTTTCTATATATGTTTCAATAGCAGCAGCATGAGCTTGTTTAATATCTTCACTTGAATTAGGTATACCGCCTATTTCTCTTTCCGTTGTAGACAGTTTATTCCATACTTTATCCGGTCTATTCATTGCAAAACCGCGGTAACCTCTTCTCTTAAAATGATACAACATTCTAGGTTTGTTATTTTCAGCTAGTATTGGCATACCATAAAATATACAAGCCATTAACACGTCTTCAAAAAATATTTCAGCCGTTTGTGGTCTTGCAATGTATTCCAAAAAAAACATACTTGGAGGTACATCTTCCATGGAAAATTTTGTAAGACCATGAAGAGATCCATTTGATCCTCTTCCATCTACAGTTCCTGATATATCATAAGGATCACATCCAAAAGCTCCACAATGCTCGTTACCAGGGTATTTAATACCATTTTTTATTATCACCCGGTTTTGTAAATGTTTAGGTGGCACCCAACTTACTTTAAACCTACCATCTTTGTGTGGAACAAACATTACACTAGTATCTTTTTGACCATTAACCCACTGAAAACTTCCAGTAGTTACCATGTTAGTGTTATTTACGTCCTCATTATAATCAATCTGCTCGTATATCTTTGTAAGATTAAACAATGATTGTTTTGTTTCATCTCTAAAAGCATGTTGCTCTGTACGTGGAAACTGACGATAAAATTCATTTAAAGCGTCTTGATCTTGCTTTAAACCATCAACTTCATTTTGCCAATAATCAATTACACCAATATCTATTAATGATCCATCTGGTGCTTTAACTGGTTCTGACGGTGTGTCAAATACAGGTGTTCCATAAGCGTCAATGTATCCTTCGTAGTTCCATTCCATAGGTATGAACAAAGAATATAATCCCGAGCGAGTCTGTCCATTGGCGTTTCGTTTAGTAACGTCTGAATCGTAGTATAGTTTTTTGAAGTTATCTCCACCCTTATCTAAAGCATTTGACGTGCTTCCCATCATGCACTTGCCTATAATTCTAGAACCAAGTCTCAATGTTGTTTTAGTTACACGCCAGTTATTTAATATATTGTTTGGTCTTTCCCACTTACCACTTTCATCATGTACTAACAACTTAAGTTTTTCACCATCATAAGAGTTGTCACCGGTGTTTTTCCAGTCAATAGTTGTATCAAGACCTTCTATATCTTCTGCTTTTTCGTTAATGTCTAACTTACGTCTTGTAAATTTAGATGCTGGTACACGATAGGCTAATTCTGTTTTTGGACGATCCATACCGTCCTGTATTGGTTTGAAAAAGAAAGGGTAGTTGACCGATATTGGCACTACCTTGTCTGTAAACATTTTTTTAGCATCAGGTCCAGATTTAGATAATATACCATAACGACTATCACTAGATATTGTAGCTAAATTAACCACTTCGCCTGAAGCCATAAATGAAAAACCAGAACGACGGTTTTTAAGATAGCACATGCCGTAACATCTGTTATCAGCTTTACAAGCTTCCCAAAATATATAAAACAACCTATTGGCTTCACGATAATCTGGTTTACCTACATCAATTTTACTCCACTGTAGATACATATAATGAGTTCCAGTTATATAAGTTGGTTTACCGTTATTATAAAACCAAAAACCTTCATCTCTTAATTTAAACTCATTATCAATATAATCGTACCACTTTTCTTGAAACTCAGCAGGATATTCTTTCCAGTCAAATACTGTTTTTATTTTTTCAAGTTCTTTAGGGTACTCTCTATGTTCCCACGTGCCACAATCAAAAGTGTACACATTTTCTTCTTTTGGCAAAGCAATGATCAAACCCTGTATTTCATATATCTCACCTATTTTTCCAGTTTTACTAATTACAACTACATCATGGTCTTTATTATATCCATATTCCCATTTGTTGTAGCGATTTAGTTTACTAATTACTTTAGGATTAATATGATCTTTTACGATCCTATATAAACTTTGCTCGTACATTATTTTGACCTTCCTTCTGCAAAACCTTTAAAAGACTTAACTTCTTTTTCTTCTTTAGGTTTATCATTTAGCATATTTTCTTCTTCTTGTATTCTATTCAGAATTTCAAAAGCGTCAAACACCGCTAATTTTTTAGTGGCGGCTGCGTTCTTAAGTCTGTCAGCTGAAATATCATCGCCTGAGTCAACGATCTTTTCTTGCGCAACCTTTATTAATTCCTCCACAGCTCTTTGCCCAGCTTGGATTATTTTCAATTTCGTCTCCTTGGTATTCATACTTAATTACAATATCATTTGATTTCATACAATATAA
>Ga0099848_1000551_pt1 | contig 17804 bp, 10 predicted proteins | sample CB_VirMetaG_3_FD_78179 | JGI IMG/M metagenome (GOLD analysis project Ga0099848, IMG submission 78179) | Freshwater to marine saline gradient viral communities from Chesapeake Bay - CB_1508_1S Viral MetaG | ecosystem: Environmental > Aquatic > Marine > Coastal | place: USA: Chesapeake Bay...
AGCGGGTCGCAGTACGCCCCAATGCAGGCACAACAAACCTTCCAGGCCCCGCAGTACCAGGGAATGGGCGTAGGCTACCTCGGCACGCAAGCCCCGCAGTTGCAGCAGTACCAGATGGACGCGGGGCCACGTGTTCGAACGGATGCGTTTACCCAGCCGGGTACGGCGGCGGAATATATGTCACCGTACATGCAAAATGTCGTTGACATCCAAACCCGGGAAGCACAGCGCCAAGCGGACATCGCTCGTACTGGGCGGCAAGCACAAGCAACGGGTGCGGGCGCTTTTGGGGGCTCTCGTCAAGCAATTATGGAAGCAGAAGCTGCGCGAAATCTCGCACAGCAAAAGGGAGACATCCAAGCACAGGGGTTGCAATCGTCGTTCCAACAAGCTCAGCAAGCTTATCAGGCGGACGCGGCGCGGCGACTCCAGGCGGCGCTAGCCAATCAGCAGGCGGGGCTTACTGCAGGGCAACAAAATCTTGCGGCGGCACTTGGTGTACAACAGCTTGGTGCTCAAACGGGGATGCAGTCCCAGCAGCTTAATCAAGCGGCGCAACTCCAAGCACAGCAGCAGGCTCTTGCCCAACAACAGGCGGCGAATCAATTTGCTCAGCAAAACGCGCAACTCACGGCTCAGTATGGTCTTGAAGGGCTTCGCGCTGCGGAGCAGTCGCGTCAGTTCGGCGCGGGGCTTGGGCTACAAGGCGCGCAAGGGATTTTGAGCGGAGCGGCTCAACTCGGACAACTTGGGCAAACAGCCTTCGAACAGCAGATGGGGGCGTTGCAAGCGCAACAACAAGCGGGTGCACAACAGCAAGCGCAAGCTCAGCAGATGCGGGATCTTGGGTACGAGGAGTTTATGCGCCAGCAGTATTACCCGCAATCTCAGTTGCAGTTCTTGAGTTCTCTGCTTCGCGGGTCAGTCGTTGCCCCACAACAAACGCAATATAGCTACCAACAAGCCCCGTCGCTCGCTTCACAGTTGGGCGGTATTGGGGTGGGTATGTACGGCTTGAGCAAGATGAAAGAAGGTGGCGAGGTTAAGTCGTATGCGCTTGGTGGAGTTACTGAAGGGGCGTTTGCATCGAACATTTCGAAGTTGGTTAAGTTGGGGCTTTCAGACCCGCGCCTGATAGATCGGGACAGAACGGCTACCCCATTGGAAAAGCAGCTTGCCAAAGCAGAAGTTATGCGGATGCGACAGGCATCCTCCAACCAGCAAGCACTTGATCGAGGTATTCCTTCCGAAGAGCCTATCTTGTCGGCGGGGGTTGGCAGTTTGGATACTCCGGAGTTCACGGCTGCGGAGGGTGGGATTGTTGCATTTCAGCAGGGGGGTACTTCGAAAGCCACTGCAAAATATCAACAGGCTATGTCGCAATCATGGCCGGTAGAATTTGGGCGGCGGCTCGGTGCGGGGGTTGCGGATATCGCTGCGCTCCCCGGGCAGGTTGCATGGGAAATTGACCCTGTTTCGGAAGCCACTGCAAAATATCAACAGGCTATATCGCAATCATGGCCGGTAGAATTTGGGCGGCGGCTCGGTGCGGGGATTGCGGATATCGTCCGGTTGCCAGGGGCGGTTGCGTGGGAAATTGACCCTGTTACCGGCAAGCTGCGCCGCAGGTATGAACAAGAGGGGTTCTTCCCCATTTCCCGGGATGTCGCGGATAAGGGGGCGGGGAGCGAACGCGGCGCAAGTGGCGAATGGAGCCCTGGTCAAGGTGGAGCGCAACCGCTTGCACCTTTTGTAACCCCTGATGGGCGACGTGTAGTTGACCAAATCCCCGGGCAGAACGTCGCCCCCGCTGCCCCCGCAGGAATCGATTTCCAAACGGCGAATGCTGCTGCGCAACAGGCTGGGCTCGGTTCTCTTAGGCAAGCCCGGAGCCTTAATCAGATGATTGCCGACGCTGCGCGAAGCGCGGCGACTACTTCTCCTCCCGCACCGCCGCCTGCCCCTCGTGGCCCGGGGGGTATCGCCTCGCCCGCTGCTCCAACTGCTGTTCCTTCTGAGCTTAGTGACATGCAGCGGAGATACGAGCGGATGGTGATGGAAGGCCAAAAGCTCGAAACGCCAGAAGAAGCAGAAGAGCGGATTCGTAAGGGGTACGAAGAGAAGTTTCCCAGCGAACTGCCGGAACGTCTTAAGGAGCTTACCGCCGAAGCACAAAGCGCGGTTAAGGCGCGGGACCAAGATCGGTGGCTGGCAGTTGCCATGGGTGGTTTCGCTGCTGCTGCGGGGGAATCCCCGTATGCGCTGAAGAACTTCGCTCAGGGGTTAGGCTTAACAACGAAAGAATTCCTCTCCATTAATAAAGACTTCCAAGCCGCCGAGAAAGAGCGTAAGAAGATGGAGTTGGCGTTGCGCCAGCAGGACCGTGCGGAGCGGATGGGGATTGAAGGCAAAGTACTGGATGCACGAGAGCGTGCATCTAAGGCTCATACGGAATACGATAAATTCCTCGCGGACGTCCAGCTGAAAATTGCTACCACCGGTATCTACGCAGAACTCACTCGGAAGCAGATTGCCGCGACAAGGGAGGGAGCAGCCGAAACCCGTGCCGCACGGTATGAGGACCGAAAAGCTACGCGGAAGGATGCCCTTGCGCAGAGGTACGGGCGGGAAGTTAACGACTTGGCAAAGCTCATTCTTAGCGGTATGGGGCCATCGGCGGTAACGGACCCTAATGCTGCGGTTAAAGCCGAAGTCCAAGCGCGTCGGATTGTTCTCCAACGCAATCCGCAGTATAACGAGGTGGCTGGAGAAGTTGAGGCCCCGGCAGTAGGGGGGATTGATTTGACGGGCTGGGGTAAGCCTTCACGCGTAGGGGCGAACTAACAATGCCTATTTACGAAATTGCTGCCCCGAACGGTAAACGGTACCGGATAGAAGGGCCGGAAGGAGCCACCCAAGAAGACGTCGCTCGGGCGGTACTCGCTCAAAGCCCGGAAGCAGGAACTCCCGCCCCTAAAACCTCCACCGCCGGGTACGTTCGCGAGACGTTGAAGGCGATCCCCCGGGGGGCCGTGCGAGGGCTTGAGACGGCGGGATTGGGTCTTGCTGCGTTGCTGCCGGACGAAACGGAAAAAACTGCCCGCGAGAAAATAAAGTCAATCGCCGACAGCCTCGCGCCTTCTGTAGCGCCGGGGTACGAAGAAACAATTCCTATCAAGCTTGGTGAAGCTGTTGGGTCTATTGGCTCCATGTTCATCCCGGGTCTTGGGGCGGGGCGTGCTGCGGGGGCACTCGGAGCAGGGGCGGCGGGGGTTCGTGCGGCCCAGCGAGGTACGGCGAGGATTCTTGCTCCTGCAATGGGGGCGGGCGAGGCGCGGGAACGCGCTATACAAGAGGGGGCTACCCCAGAACAAGTTCGTAGGTCTACGCAACTCGGTGCTTTTGTCGGCCTTTCGGAACTCGTCCCTATTGAGCGTATGTTCCGTGGGTTAGGAAAGGAGCTTACCGGAGGGCTAATCGAGCGGGTTAAACGGGCGGCAGTAACCGGGGGTCTTGAGGGTGCCCAAGAAGCAGCGGCGCAGATCGCGCAAAACCTTATCGCGCAACAGGTATACAAACCTAGCCAAGAGCTTTTAGAAAGCGCGGGGGAGTCAGGCGCGTACGGAGCGGGTGCTGGTGCTATTGTGCAGTTCCTCCTTGACGCGGCAACAGGTCGTCGTGCTGGCCCTACTCCTACTCCTACTCCTACTCCTACTCCTACTCCTACTCCTACTCCTACCACTCCCATCCCGACTTCTGCGCAACAACCGCTTTTTGGAGAGGAAGAGGCTCCGGCCCCCACAACTCCGCAGGCCCCTTTGCGGGCATATACCCCCTCGGGGGAGCTTCTCACTGCGGAGCGTCCCAAACCGCAGGCGCCTGCGGCGGATCTAACGGCGGATCTGGAAAGTGCATACAACGAGTTGGAGCGAGCCGATAACGAAGTTGGTGGAGCTAAAGCACGGCTGGAGCGTACGCAGGATCCCAACGAGCGGGTACGCCTCTACGAGGCATTGGAGCCACTCACCGCGCGGCAAAAACAAGCAGAAGCTGCTGTTAACCGGCTACGTCGAGAAATCAAAGCCGCCACCGGGGAAGTTATCCCGACTCGGAAGCAAATAGCGGCAGAGCGCCAACGCCAGATGGGGATGTTCGATTTTGAGGCGGAACCTACTCCGACCCCCACAACTCCGGGGTTCGTCATCAACGATGACGTTCTGAAAGGTTTAGGGTTCAAGGCCGCACATACCCGTAAAGCGTTTTTGAAGACGCTGGAAGGGGCCGACGTATCTACGCCTGAAGGGTATGCCGCGTTTGAAGACGCGATGAACAAGACGCGGGCGAAGATTGACGAACCGCTTGTTACGGACTTTATGTCTCGTGCCCGCAAGGCGTTCCCGCCTCCGCCACTCCAGCCCACGGAAGGCCCGCGTACTCGGCTCACGGAGCCGACGATCATTGGGGAGCAGCCTGCTGCACCGGTATCACCAGAAGTAGAACTTGACTTCCTCCGCCAACGCTACGAAGCGGGGTTGCCCCTAACCCCTGCGGAACAATACCGTCTACGTGAGGCAGAGAAGGCCGCGCCGACGCCTGAACTCGCACTGCCTGAACAATCCACACCAGAACCCGCACTGCCTGGGCAACCCGAAGCGCCGACGCAGCCGTTGGAAGTTGTTGAGCCCCTAGAGCGGCAAGTGCCCCCGCTGCAGCTTACTCAGACCCAAATACCGCAGCCAATTGAGCCGACTTACCCGTCGGCACCGATGCCCGCGTTTGTCACGGAGGATGCGCTTGAAAGTATGGGGTTGGCGAAGCGCCGGGATAAAGCTGCAGTGCAACTGCGAGAAGAGTTGCTCGCGAAGGATTTGAACGACCCAGCGGATGCCCAAGCAGTGCGTGATTCGCTCCGTGCCTACCGCGACCGCACGATGACGCCAAAGGCCACACGGGAAAAGATCGACGCCTACCTGCGTGCCATTCCTGAACAACAGGAGATCGACTTTGGACAACGTGATCAACCTGGACAGCCGCCTAGTGAGCCTAGCGTGGCACCACCTATACCACGGGGAAGAACCGGAAGACCCCGTCCTGCAGCAACTGGACGGCCCGACGTGGATGTACCTCGCGGAGCTACTGAGGGGCGCCCTGCAAGAGAGAAGCTGCAGCCCGTTGCACTAGAAGCGCCACAAGAAGCGCCACAAGAAGCGCCACAAGAAGCGCCACAAGAAGCGCCACAAGAAGCGCCACAGGTAACGCCTGAACCGAGTATCGCCCCAGAAGTACAAGCTGAACTGCGGGCTTTAGCGCATAGCAATGCTTACGACGCAGTCTTCGGCCCAGACGGCCGCCCCGAAGTTGCGCGACTCGACCCAGACCCAATTCAAGCGTACCGGAAAGACGTAGCTAACCTTCTGCGGACTATTGAAATACCCGACTCCGCGATACGGGAAGCGGAACGTCTTTATGACCAGTATGTTGAAAAAGCCGTACAAACCAAAAATATTGCTGTATCAAACGCAGATGCGGCGGTCGACCAGAATGCGGATGTAGAAGATTATTTCGTCAATGTTCAGGACACGCTGACTGACTACGGTATTCGTGAGCCCGAGCTTGTTCGGGAAGCTGAAAAGATATTCAGGGCCAGAGTAGCCAAGTACCAGAAGGATAAAAAAGCCGAAGAGGATGTGGCTAAAAAGTTTGGGGATCCCTCCCCGACGGAGGCTCGCACCGTTCAATCCGCGATAGAAGGCAAGGATCCGATTCAAGCTGCGCGATGGCTTGCAAAAAACGCCCCCGATGCTGACTACCGTCTAATTGCGTCGCGTGTAGCTGCGCAGCTTGAGGGGCTGCAAGAGGCGGGGCTGAAGTTCGATTTGAAGATCGCGCACGGGGGGGATTGGGGGCCTCTAGAGCCCCTAGAGCTTAACCGAGCGCGAGGGATTGTAGCGTCCAATTACACCAAGGGCGTCGGAACCAAGACTATTTGGCTCAACGGAGCGGATCGCACTGGAAGAGTTGGGACTTCGTATGAAACCCTTCTTCATGAGTTGGTCCATGTTGCCACGCTGTCGGCAACTCGGCTGGGGAGTTGGAGGGTGTCCGAAAATAGCCCTCTAGCACAAGACGTGCGGGATCTTTACGCGGTTACTAAGGCTATCATACGCCATTACAATGCTCGTGTTGACGCCGACAAGTCGAGCCTTACCCCCTTTGAACGGCGGGTTTTTGAGAGAAGGGTAAACGCACTAGAAGACGTGGACGAGGTATTGACTTGGGCGCTAACAAACCGGGATATGCAGCAGTGGTTGGAGACGATACCGTACAAGGGTAAGTCCCTGTGGACGCGGTTTGTTGAGGCTATTCGTAACTTTCTTGGTTTGCCTGCCCGTGCGGATACCGCTCTTGCTGAAGTGTTGCGGGTTGGGGATAAGCTCCTTGATGTCTCTCCGAAAGAACTTGCAACACTCGCTGGGCGTGCCGGTACTGCACTACAGGTTCAAGAGGTTCGGGCGCAAGTTGCCTCCACCGGCGATCCCAATCTTGACCGGCTTAACCAGCAACGTATTGAGCAGGTTACCCGCGATGGCGACCGCCCGTTCATGGAACGGCTGCTTAAAACCTTCACTGACCTTAACGCGTTTAAGAACTTCGCCAAGAAGTTCGCGGTCAGCGTTGTCGACAACATGTATGTAGCGAAGCGAATTCTTTCTGAAGCGGGGCAATGGGAGTCTGTCTTTCATATGGCATTTGCCTCTCGTGCGGGGGATATCGCAGCCACGTCTCTCATGGCTGGGCCGATACGGCTTCAGACGCTTGGCGGGGGGCGCGGCATTCAGACGTTCAAGGTCACGCAAGGCACGTCCATGAAAGAGGTACTTGACTCTCTTATGGGGATTGCAAACTCCCTTCAATCCGGAACCATTGAGCAACGGTTCGCCGCAGCCAATGCAATGTTCGACAACTACACTATCGTGGAGCGGTTTAACAGTCTATCTGCGGCACAAAAAGCGATGTACAAAATTCCGAGGACCACCTTCGACGCCGCTCGGGAAGCAAAACGCCTGTACGGCCCGCAGTTGCGCGCTGCTCTCGACGCTTGGACGGAATACAAGAACGCGCTGCTTGACGCAAACCTCGCGGCGGGTAGGTTCAGTGCACAGGATGTTGCGGAGTGGAAGCAAGCTGCTGACTACGTGCCATGGCACCGGATATTGGACGACGCAAACCACGGGTACGAAACGAAGTCCTCCGCGAAAGCGTTCTTCTCCTCCACCCTGCAAGCCACGGGGCGGGTAAAGGAGCTTCTGGGTGGAGATATAGATCAGCGTCCGATTGGATCGGTGTTTCAGAATATGCAGAGCCTCGCCTTCTGGCTCTCCACGAGCGCGATCAAGAACCATGCAGCCGTCAAGGTTGCGGATGTACTGGGCTCTGCTGCGTTCAACGGCAAACAAGTCGGTTCCGCGACAGCCCCGGGGGTGGACAAGAACAAAGTCATTAAGGTCTACAAGAACGGGAAGGAGACGTTCTACGAACTGGACGACCCGCTCGCAGCGACCGCGTTTATGCCGATCATTGAAGAGACCACCCCCATACTAGAAGCTCTCAGCAAAGCAACCCAACTCGTGCGCAAAGGCACGACACTGATGCCGGGGTTTACTGTTAACCAGCTTTTCCAAGACTCCCAACGTGTGCTGTTGTATAGCGGGGTCAACAACCCCTATCGTGTAGGGGCGTCGGTACTTGGGAACTTTGTCGGTGCCCTACGCGAAGACCCTGTTACCCAAGAACTGAACAAATACGGACTGCAGGGTCAGGTTGATTACATCTTCTCCGGGAAGTTTGGGGAGAAGAGCCGCGCCGCCGCGCAGCTTGCGCCGATGAACCCCGGGGTTCGCAAAGGAATTAACTACCTTGTAGGGAAGTTGGACCAGCTTTCCCATGCGTCAGATATGGCGCAACGGAAAGCCGTGTATGAGCAAACGATGAAAGAGACGAACGGCGACGAGGCCCTTGCGTTGTTCCGCGCCATTGAGATCATCAACTTTCAGAACCGAGGGGCGAGCAAACTTTCGTTTATCCTGCGGCAAAGCATCCCCTTCTTTAACGCCTATGTGCAAGGTATGAACGTCACGTATCGCGCCATGACGAAGGAAGGTATCACTGCGAAAGATCGGCAAACGGCGCTACGGCAGTTCTATTCTCTCGCTGCTAAGGTAGGAGCCTTCTCCCTTCTGTATGCGATGTTCGTTTCCGATGACGAAGAATACCAACGGATGTCGCCTAATGAGCAGATGCGGGGCTGGTTGCTGCCCGGTAGTCGGGAAAAGATGAAGGAGTTGACGGGGGTAGATATCGGACAGAACCTCAAGATCCCGGTGCCTATGGATGCTGCCGGGTTGCTGGCTAAGGGGTTGCCTGAACTTTTCTACAACTACCTCGCGACCGAAGGCACGGCGACCGAGATGGACAACCGCAAACTGCTTCGTGCAATGCGGGATGGGGTTGTAAACGCCGTGGCTCCTTCCGCACCAATCCCTCAAGCGGCGAAGCCGATTCTTGAACTGTTCGTCAACTACTCGTTCTTCTCGGGTCGCCCCATCGTTGGTAAAGGGCAGGAAAGCCTAGAATCGTTCCGGCAGTACACGGAAACGACGTCGGAGTTGGCTAAGGCAATCGGAGCGGCGACGAATATTTCCCCCATCAAGCTCGACTACTTCATCCGAGGTACGCTCGGGATGTTCGGCGGTACGTTGCTGCACTACGGTAGCGCCTTGTACGGATCTGCTTCCAAGGTCGAAGTACCGGAGTCTCGCCTGAGCGACAACCCCCAACTGCGTGCTTTCTTCAGCGGTCGTGAGGGGTCGGGGCTGCGTCAAGACTATTACGATCTGCGGGATAAAATCGATACGGTGAACCGCACGGTCAACGACATAATGCGGAAAACTCCCGACAAGCTGCAGGACTACTTGGAAGAGAACAAAGAACTCTACGCGCTGGCGGAGTTGGGGTTCACTGGCAAGATGGATAAATGGATCGCGATGTTCCGCAAGGCACGGCAAGCGGTGCTTTCCTCCGGTGTATCTGCTGAGGAAAAGCGAGCGCAGATTGCGGAATTGGAAAAACAGGAAGTAGAAATGTTTGCCCGGGCTAGCCTGCCACAGCTTCGCAAGTTCGCGGGGATGTAGACGTAAAAACCCCGGCATTGCGCCGGGGGTAGAAGGGCGAGGGGTCGACGCTTAATGGGTTCTCCATACACGCACACCAAGAATCCCTCGCTCTGCAACGGCTCGGACGATCACCCCCAAACCGAGACGGGAAGCTTCTTTGCGAAGCTCGCTAGACAGCCACGCTTGGTCAACACCGGGGACGAAAAAGGTCATTCCGACCTTAAGCTTCCCCCAAAGAATCGTGATCGGTATCCCGTGCGTGTGCAGCGCCGACGGGGGTGTCCTTGAAGAGTTGCGCGTCTGAGTCATCGAATACTAGCACATCTTCTGGTTGAGAAAAAGCCATCCCTTTGCCTAGCCGCATCTTACGCTCCCCGATGAATTTTTTCTCCGCCTTCAAATGTTTCAGGGTTTGTGCGTAGCTTGTCTGGCTCTCAGAACAATACTTCCTGAATACACTGCGCCGTACATAAATCATCCGCGTATCCGGCTCAAACCGAATGTGTAGTTTCTGGCGCGGTTCACGGATCGGAGCCTCAAGGCCCGGTACCTTGCGGGTTGTCGTGCTGTTAATGATAAGCGTATCGTTGACGTGGTCATTGATGAACGAGCCCAAGATCGTCGTGTGGCTGTTTTTAACCGCCTTCGCAGCAGTAGCACACCGGTCGATCAACTCCTTAACGATCCAGTCCACGACACGAGTGAAATCGTCGTCCGTAAAATCCAATACCCCCGCCTGCCGCGCCATGAGCCCCCCGGTAAGATGAGTGGCGACTAGCGAAGACCAGAATCGCTCCCGATTCCCGAGGTTTGCTTTGGTGTCAATGATGAGCCCCATACGGTCCAGCGTATCCTGCACGGTGCGTAGGTTCCGGATGACGTACTGTATGTAGATATCCCCCGCCCACCCGTAATTGGAATCCAGCAGCCCGAAAATCGCATCGGACTCGGTCTTTGTGTAATCGTTACCTTGGGACCACTCAAACTCTAGGAACCGCGACATCTCTCCATCTGGGGTACGCTTCTTGGTGTATAGCTTTTCTTCGATGAAGGAATTAGCCGTCACGTAGCAATTAGACCTCCATGTCGTCGTATTCAACCGCTCGATGTTGTTGCTGCCTTGCAGACGGTTGCCACCTCGCCCATGCAGATATTGATAGAGAAACTCCGACATATGCTCCGGGGTCTCGTTTGTGATTTCGTCAATCGTGGGCGAGATGTTCTGCATCGTGCCGATACGGTTTATACGGGACTTTGGCGTATCGTTTCGGATCAGGATCAATTCTTCCGGGTGCCCAAAAACACTGTTGATTGCCTTGAGCATCGTAGTCTTACCCGTGCCAGCCTGTTCGCTTACGAGACTCAGAACGCTCCCCTTCTTTTTGGCGAAGGGGGAAAGCGGTGAAGCAAACCCACCGAATAACGTGAACAGATGCAGTTCCATACCGGGGCGGTTGTAGTGCGACACCGCTTCTTTCCACTTCTCCAACGTACCTTCTTGCCGAAAAAACTTCACAAGTTCAATCGTCACGGAAGACGGCGGGCTGTAACTGATTTCGGTTGCCGTGATGCAGCGATCACCTATGATGAATGCCGAGTAGTTGTCCGCCCAACCAAACTGTAGCCGCGATTTTCTCGCTTTTGATCGGTTCTGAAAGGTTTTGATTGCCCGACTAGAGTACACAGTTAAAGCCTCCATCTGTTTCTTAAGCGCACTGATACCTTCTTTAGCAAGTCGTTTAGCGAAGGTGTCCTGTCCTACCATGTCCTGCATGGGCACCATGAACTCCCGCATACCGTCCTGTGGTAAGTGAACCCTGAATAGCGCGGACATGCCGCACACTGGGTCGTCGACCGTGTTGACGAGGTAGAAATCGTTCTCATACACCAACACATCTTCCGCCTCGCCTTCCTTGTTTTTACTACGGCAATAGATCCCTCCGTTTTTGCCGCGAAAGTAAGGCCAAGGATACTCAGGGATCTCATACGTCTTGGTCGGCTCTACGGCGTCTTGGACGATGTTGTCTTCTGGCGCTGCGGCTTCCGCGAGTCCCTTGCCTAAAACAATGGGCGATACAATCACACCCCGGTGCTTGCACCCATCACACCCGCTCGGGTTGTTTTTCCAGAACGTGTCGCACCTGTACGGGCCTTGGATGCGGGATGCTTTTTCCTCTGTCTCAGATGCGGAGTACTGCGGGTGCTTATTGGAGATAGCGTGGATCGCCTTGTCCCGGTCCTTGCAGTGCTGTGCAATCGATAACGCCGCCCGCCACAGCGGTTCGCTGGTATTCTCCTGATCCGTTACTGCCAACAGAAGTTGATTGCACCCATCCCCCGCCAAGCTCTTTTTTAGTATGTCCCGGAAGTTAGAAGGCTTGTTAGCCAGAAGACTCTTTGTTGTATCGTCTAAGGGTGCTCGAAAGGTCTGGTCTGCAATAGACTCAGTAACGCCCACAAGTCCCTTGCAGACATCGAATTCCGTTGCCGCCGCACTGTTTAGAACTTCGACTTTCAGCGGGTTAAGAGGGTTTTTGAAGTTCGACGAGCCTACGGCCCGCAATACCCGCGCGGCATCTGCCGGTACGGCGGGGTCGATCTTCATGCCCTTGAGAAGGCAAACCGACTTAAATTTTTCCGCGACAGGCTTCCACTGATCGCGGGGTACTGCTGAAACTAACGGCCAATAGGCGTGTATGCCGCGCCCTGAGTTCACGACTATCGGACGAGGGAGCTTAAGCTCTTTCACCAACTGCTTCAGCGCGACAACTGCTTCGCCCTGAGTTGGGTAGTGCTTGTCGTCATCGACGGAATCATCACAATCCAGATCGAGGAAAAAAGATCTGATCTCGGCAACATTAGCTACGGTACGGTTGTCCGTCCGCTGGTAGCTGGCAACAGCGATGAAGGAGTTCAGTCCTTTCTCTTCCAAGGCGTCGACTGCTAGATCAACCTCCTGCTTGGTGGTGTGAAATGTCTGGCTATGTACCCGCTTACCTTGTAGCGCGAATACGCAATAATGCCCCTTTGGAGGTAGTACTACCTCCATAAACTCTTCTCGCGTTAGCATGGCTACTCTAGTTGGTCATCAGCAAGATGTGGTTGGGATAACTCCTTCAACCGCTGAACAAGTTCCTTTAACCTAGCCAGCCTCGCTCCGCTAGGAAGTGACCGGCCCGCCATCCAGTTATAGATCGTTGCGGGCGTGACTTCAAAACGCTCTGCAACCTCCTTGACAGAATAGTTGTGCGTAATACACAGGTGTCCTAGCTCTATGCCCAAACCGTCATTGTCGGGGTTGGAGCGTCGTGCGCGCATCTGACCGGAGAACGACGTATTTGCGTGGTCCATATTCATCTCCCAAACTAGGCGCGGCATACGCCGCGCCTAGACCTCTCAATTACTCGTCATCCCATTGGTCAAGGATGTCCTTGAGGTTTTTCTTGGGAGCCGCTTCCTCTTGCGGCTTTTTTGACTCCCGCTTTTTTGGCTCTTCCACTGCCTCTGCAGCGGGCTCGTCCTCACTCTCCTGCGCTACCGGCTTATCAAAAAGCTGTTCGAGAGGCGGGGCGGTGACTCCTCCCCCGCTATACGAGACAGTCACTGCGGACTTGGCTTCCGGGCTTTGTCCCTTATCTACGCAAGCACGATACTCAGACTCCGTCAGCGGGCGCACTGCCTTGAACGTGAGCTTAGGGGTTGCGCTATTCACGTCGAACCGCATCTCGGTCACCACTGCCGTGACGTTGACGTTGAAGCCCGCGAGGAACTGCACGTAGGCGTTGAGCGGCAGCTTGCCGTTGCCGCCTTTGCCGAATAGCGATGTAGCAGGTAGCGTAAGTTGGAAAATATCTCCTTCCAGATCGTTCTCCAGCACAACCGCCAACCGACGCGAGTAGCGACATGCACGGCTCTCGCCTTGCCCCGACCCCTTGATGTTCTGGGGGCATTGCGCGCAAGTCATACCCTGGGGCTTAGCAATACTTTTATCCGGGCGCTCGCCGTCCGGGGACCAGCACGCCGGGGTTACGTTCGTGACGCTGGGGTCATATGTACTGGCGTAATACGCCCTGGACGTTTTCGGTGCCGCATTTATGATGACCATGTTCATCGACCGGTCTTCGTTCGCCGCAATCTCCTTACCGTCCACTACCATGCGGAATACTCCGCCACGGATCGAGATGCGCTTACCACCTCCACCTCCACCCCCAGACAAAAGGGATTTCGTCGTTTCGTCCAGCCCTTCGTTGCGCAGGTAATCAGGGATGCCATTCTTAAACAAAGTAACGTCGGTGCTCATTTAAGTCTCCTTATTTACGTCGAACGGTAATGTCGTACTTGCTATCAGCGTTAAGTCCGGGGGGTATCGCGTCTGGGTGCTCCTCTAAGAAAGTTTTCATATTCGTTTGGTGCAGCCGACGTTCTAGCAAGTCAAGAGCGCCGTATTCTACACAGAACTTATGCATGGACGTCCAATCCGATGTCCAGTAGCGGGTCTTCACCGTCCGGGTTACCGTACCGTGTGCCGTCTTAAGGCCCGTCGTACCTAGCGTATCGCAGAGGATAAGCAACTGCTTTTTAACGGTGTTGATATCCCCATCAAGTTCTGCCTCTGCAGTTTCATACGCCTTCCGCAATGCGTCCTTCTTTTCCCGCATCTTGAGATAGATACGGACTAATTTATCCACTGATTCTTGTTCTTCCATCATCATCTCCTAGCTCGTCTATTTCCTCTCGGTACAATTCAATCAACCGTTGGTGAACATCTATTTTGCCTTGCAACATCCGGTACATTTTCTTCTCTACTTTACTTCCTTGCAAATGGACTATCGTGACCTTATTGACTTGCCCTGCGCGATGTACGCGAGCATTGGCTTGCAGATACGTCTCAACACTCATGACTGGGGACCAATACACCACGACGTTAGCAGCGTGGAGCGTGACTCCGTGCGATGCAGCCTGCGGTTGGATGACCAACACCCGAGGGTCCGGCTGAGTCTGGAAGCGGTTGAATATCTCGGTTCTCGCTCCGGCGGGTACTTTCCCATTGATGATCTCAGTGGTAATGCCTTTGGACTTAAGCCACTCCGCGACGATATTGAGGCTATGCGTAAAGGGGGCGAATACTAGAACTTTGTGACTCGCCTCGTCGATGACCTCCATAAGTGCCTGCAAGCGGTTGCTGCAATCGAAGTCAATGATTTCTTTGTTATCCGAATACGCTGCGCCGCTAGAGATTTGCAGGAGTTTTGTCAGTACAGTCGCAGCCGTTGGTGCAGATATCTCTTCCCCTGCGGTGCGTACAAGTTGCTCTTGCAGGAGAGCGTAGTAATACTTCTCTTGCTGCTTCGTCAACGGAACATCGCGAGTAACGTACATCATGTCTGGGAGATCCAGGCATTCTTCCTTGGAGAACCTAATCGCGGGTTGCAGCGCGTCAAACACAATATCCGTTGCTTCTGGGCGTGGCACCCACTTGAACCGGGTAAGCTGCGTCATGACTTGACTTCGGAACGACCCGTAAAACTTCGGCACCCCGGACGGATTGATAATCCGCGCCAGCCCATAAGCGTCACTCGGTTCTTGCGAGGCCGGTGTCCCTGTCAACATCCAGATCCATGTATGCGGGCGAATAATTCTGTTGAGGCTTTTCCACCGAGTCGTGTGGATGTTCTTGTAGTAGTTCGCCTCATCTACGATGATTAGATCGAACCTGCCATCCTCTAGTACTGCATCACCAATCAGCGCCACTCCCTCGTAGTTTGTAATGACGAACTCAACGTCGCTTCGCACCACTCGCCGACGGTTCTCGGCTCTTGTGCTATGCGCTACCTCACAGGTACGGTGCATCGCAAACTTAAACACATCCGCTTGCCACGCCGACCCCATGATGGATACCGGGCACACTACCAGCACGCGCCGAATCTGGTTCTGCTTCATGAGGTAGTCTGCGGCCCAGATGCAGCTTGCCGTCTTCCCTGTCCCTTGGGCGTTGAAGCAAAATGCCCGGCGGTGCAAGGTAAGAAACTCAGCCGTTGTGACTTGGTGCGCAAACGGTTGGTACAGCCCCGGCCAATCGTAGGACTTGCGGATTGGGGAGGGGACGTTCTTGATCTTCATGTTCTTGAGGATCTGTGCTTCCTCAAGCCCCCATCGGACCACAACATCATGGTCGCCCACTTGCGCACTGGTAGGAATGATCTGCGTGATCTTATGGGGGTCGCGAACACGCAGGCGTAATGCCTTGTTTTCGATGATTTGCATGGTATAGGGTTAAAGACGCCTACGAAGCGAAGTGCTGCTTTGCACTCGCTTCATGTTTGTAAAAAATTTTACTGCTGTTCTTTACTGCTTGCTGCGAACGACGAATAATTCTCCACCCACAATATGCGGGCGTCAACAACTATTTTTTCGGCGCGTTCCGCTTTACGGAATGATCCGAGTTACGGCTGAAGGATCGGTTGCTGCTTGGACTGCGCAGGCGCAAATTACCCGCAGAGTTCGATCCCCCCTTAGACAAAGGTACGCTATGGTCAATGTCCTTGCCCTTGCGGGCAATGCCTTTAGCATCCATCATCCGACGGGCAGCGGCTCGCTTCGCGCGTGTTGGATTCTCGTTGCGCTCTTGCTGCTGGGCGTATTCTTTTTTGTACGGGCGTGGCTTGTTAACGTATGGCATCACACTTCCCTCCCATTAAACTTACAGTTCGTGACGGGGCACCACCGACGGCAGGTAAAGTTCTGCCGGGGGTTCCACACATTCTCCGCATGTGCTGCTTCAAGTCGCGTAGCTTCCTCCAGCCACCGCTTCCACAGCGTTTCGGATTCTTCGCGCTTGTACTGCGCCTTAACCAAGCCAGTATCGACAACAAACAACAAGGCGGCTTTGATCGTCTGCACTTCGGGATGGTGCTTGAACACGGCAAGCGAGAGAATTTCAAGCTGCTTGGTGTCAGCGTATCGGCTCTTCCCACTCTTGTAGTCTAGGACTTTTGCTGTATCCCCGTCAACAACGAGCAAGTCGGCGATGCCCCGCCACCATACGTTTTTGTCGTAAAACTTGCACGGCTCAAGCTCCTTGGTAAGCCCCAACTTCTGCTCGCACATTATCTCCCCCGGCAGCACCCGCAACCGGTCAAGCGCCTCCTGCATATAGCCCAACGCCGGAGAGAGCGGCACTCCGTCCCGGACGTAGTCTTCAGCAGCTTTATGCACTTCCAACCCGTACCGAATCTGCGGGGAAGGGGGGTCAAAGGCATCCCTGGCAATACGAAGATGGTAATACTTCTTCGGGCATTGCTGGAATAGATTCAGGCTACTGTACGACCACTTAATCATTAACATTCTCCGTAGCTTCGCCCCATACCCGATTCGCAATTCAACGGCAACCCCGGTGCCCACTCCGGCACCCACCGCATGCAAGATTCGACGTAGGCTTGGGCTTCTTGTGCTTCCTCTTCGGGGGCGATACACGCAATTGCATCGTGCACAGTTAACACCACACGGTAGCGTTTAGCGATCCTCAACATCTGCTGTCCGATGACGACGCGGGCCAAATACTGGCAACAGTTATGGACAACGAAGGGGCCAAGTTTACCACGCACTACAAACCGATGCCGGGGGCCGGAGTTAATGATGTCGAAGACGGGATAGACTTGCGCTTCCTGACCGGTGCAGTTAGCAGTAGGTCGCGGACGAGACGGTAGTATAGAGTGGACCGAGCGATCCCCGTTGTCTTGCTTAGTTCCATGATGTCCACTCTCAGAGAATTGCGTTTGTTGCGCGAATTCACCCGACGAGATACCCAGCGACAGTTCTCCGGAGAATACCCTTTGTTGTTGTCGCGCCGATCCAGATCCAACCCGTTTTGATACGTCGGCCCCATGTCGTCCCAAAAATTCTGAAACGACTTCTCCCAACGCTCGCATACCTTTATTCCCCGCCCCCCGTAATTCTTCCACGCCCGATGTGAGGGTAGCCGACACCGGTCCACCATAGACCTCCATACCGCGAACGCGGGGTGCCGACTCATGCCGTGAGTAATGTGGGGCTTCGCTTGTAGAGATTTGGTCAGACATCCGCAATTCGGCGTCCATCCCCTCCGAGCGTACCGTGCTACTTCCTTCCCCTTGCGTATGACAAATGTCCCGCATTGGCAACGAAACTTCCACAGCCAATGCTTCCCGTCGCTTTTCTCCCGATTGATAGCAGTCAATGCCCCAAAGGTCTGGCCGGTAAGGTTCAGGGAGAGCTTCCGCTTTTTTCCATCCGTCATCGGTTAACACCTCGTGGTCGGGGGTCATATACACACCGTCGACAATAACACAATACTGGACAGATTTGAATACACTACCGCCATGAGAAACCCACTCTACCCCGTCGTGGACTTTATCTTCAAGGCGGACAGCCTCAATGGGGACCCATCCCCTAGAAGTAAGTACCTCGGTGCCTGCGGCCAGACAGTTTTCCGTGAATTTCCCTCCCCATATACCGGTCACTCCTGTGCGGGAAGTATATACGATTGCCTCGTTGCCTTTGGCGTCTCGTGTTCGTCGCAACTCGTGGTACCTGCGCGGGATGCCATTGGGGCCTAGCACTCCGAGGAGACCGTTGATCTGCATCACCCCCTCC
>Ga0099848_1000553_pt1 | contig 17785 bp, 33 predicted proteins | sample CB_VirMetaG_3_FD_78179 | JGI IMG/M metagenome (GOLD analysis project Ga0099848, IMG submission 78179) | Freshwater to marine saline gradient viral communities from Chesapeake Bay - CB_1508_1S Viral MetaG | ecosystem: Environmental > Aquatic > Marine > Coastal | place: USA: Chesapeake Bay...
AAAAAGGTGCCCTACTATGATGTTTGATGTGGCCAATCCGCAAAATGCACTAGAAAAGGTCGAGTTTCGAGAGAAGATATTGACTGTGCAAAACGGTATGCAAAAGATGATTGAGGACGGCAAAGCCCAAGATGCGCTGCCTGACTGCACGGTGACGCATCACTTTGCCCCGATTGATGAGAAATACGGGTGTTGCACTTATGCCCGCCAGATGTTTATTCCCAAGGGAACTTTAATCGTTGGCAAGATTCATCGGCATCAGCACCTAAACTTTATTCTCCAGGGCAAAGTCAGCGTGGCCACTGAGTTTGGCAAAAAATACTTTGAGGCTCCATGCACGTTTATTTCTGAAGTCGGTCTCAAGCGGGCCGTCTACGCGGAAGAAGATACGATTTGGACAACTGTTCACTTGACACAGTATGCAAGTGAGGCAGACCTGGATAAAATTGAGGATGAGGTTATTGCCCCAACTTACGAGGAAATTGGCATGATTGATTCAATTGACGTTCTCAAACGACTGAAAGGGGAACAAAAATGACCTGGGGAGCAGCAGCGCTTGTTGGAGGTTCCGCTCTTGTAAGCGGTTACATGGGTTCTCGGGCTTCTAAACAAGCCGGTCAACTTACTGCTGACGCAACAAGATATGCGGCAGACATCGAAAAAGAGATGTATGACATCACGCGGGAGGACTTGGCTCCTTTCCGAGAAACGGGTTACGCGGCTTTAAAAGACATTGCAAAGTTCCAACCGTTGTTTCAATCTCAATTTGGGCCTGATCAGTTTCAACAGTATCTAGACCCAAGCATGAACTTTAGGATGAAATTGGGCCAACAGGCAACTGAGCGTCTTGGCAATGTTTCTGGTGGGGCGGTAAGCGGAAACACACTAAGGTCATTGCAAGAGTTTGGACAAAACCTGGCGTCAACTGAATATGGAAATGCGTTCAATCGTTTCCAGACGGATCGCGGAAATATTTACAATATGTTGAGCAACCAAGCCGGACTTGGTCAAAACGCGGTTAACACTGGCGTAGCGGCAAACCAAGCAACTGCTCAAAACTTGGGAAGTCTTGCCGTTGGTGGCGCTCAGGCTCAAGGCGCTGGCATCGTTGGCGCTGCTAATGCGTGGAGTAATGCGCTTCAAGGGCCGTCAAATTTTGCACAACTATATGCTCTTGGTAAGGCTGGATTCTTAAAACCAGGTGGCGTTGCATAAGGACAGATCATGGCTGACTACGGAATAAAACCGGAAATTGCGTTGGGTGTAAAACCCGCGCCAACGATGTCTTTGTCCGATTTGTTGTCGGCTGCAAGGAATGTTCAAGCCTATCAACAGGCTGCTCGCATGAATCCCGTAGAGTTTGAAAGAGCGTCTGCGGAACGTGACGTATCGGTGCAAACCGCAAAACCAAGAATTCAAAAAGCAATTGTGGAAACCGATGAAAGCGTCATGGGTTTCCAAAAAAAAATATTGGCGCACTCACGGGCAGAACTTGCTGAACTAATAAAAAAAGACAAATTAACTTATGAAGATGTTAAAAAGTCTATTGAAAAGACTGCCGAGCATACGCAAGCGCCTCCAGATGTAAAACAACGTGCAATTGCCACTGCTCTTGCAGACTTTGATCCTAGTCAGTCCGTTGAACAATTAAGGTCAGCAATTGCTGGCGCCTTGGTAAAGAACACGACTTACGAAAACCAACTGTCAGCGCGTTTGCCAAAACCAGAAACTGTGGAAACTGGCGGAGCAAAGTTTCCAGTAGCAACCGGAAACGAATTGGTCACCGGCGTCAAACCAGGAACTCAGGTTGGCATCGGCTATCAACTCACGCCAGCACCACAATTCCTGACGGACGAGACCGGCTTGTATAGAGAACGAGGTGGGGGCGCTCCAGGTGTACTTATGCCCGCACCAGGAGCCGGTATGCCTGGTCAGCCCGCTGCTCCTGTTGCCGCTCCTGTTGCCGCTCCTGTTGCTGCTCCGGCTGCTGCCCAGGCTCCACGCGCCGCTGTTCCTGCCATGACATCGCAAACTCAGGCCGGTCAACCTGGGCCTCTTGGAATTGCGCCTGGAGAAACGGTTGAAGCGTATAGAGCAAGGGTTGCTGAAGTGTCAAAACTTCCAACTATTGCGGCTGAAGCGTTAAATCCCAAAAACGTGGATTCCATTCCAAACATGGAGTACACCAACAACCGAATTCTTAAACTTCTTGAAGACCCAAAACTTAATGTTGGCCCAATTGCGGACGCGATTGCCAAAAAGGTTAGCGATATCAACCTAACCCCAGACCAGCAAATTATTAAAAAGTATTTGGAACAACGAATTCGTCAAGAAGGCGCTCGTTCTAATCAAGACCAAGAATCTCAAAAGGCTGCGTTTGGTTCATTTAAAAACGACAAAGAAGCGTTGCGCGAAATCATTTACAACGACAAAACCAGGCTTGCGTCTGACCGTTTGTTCAATGAGGGTGTGCGTAGAGCGATGGGCAACCCCAACAAGCCAAACTTAAATGCCGTCAACGTGTTTAGAGACAAGTTTAATGAACTGGCCGGTGACCGAGACCTTATGACGTACATCGGAATTGTCGGAAACAAACCTATTGACCAACTTACCGCGACAGACAAAAACTACTTGAGAAAAGTTTTTGGTGGCCGTGGCGATATGGGCGCAGTGTTTGATCAACTTGAAGCCAAACAAAAAGCATTGATGAAACTAGTGAAAGGCTAAAAAATGGCAAACATCACTAGAGACCAGTGGAATTCATTGTTTACGGAAGGCGCGCCGGCAACCGCTGCTGCGCCATCAAATCCAGACGAGGCTAGAAGGCAACAGTGGATATCGGTCATGGGTGGGCCTGTTCAAAAAGAATCAACTCCCTGGTCAAGTGTTGGCGTTCAAGCGTTTACAAACATTCCGCAAAGCGCCTACAAATACGGCAAAGACATTTATGAGGCAGTCACTAGCCCCGTTGAAACCATGCAGGGGCTGGGTTCTTTGACCAAGGCTGCGATTAACGCCATAACGCCGGATGTTATTGCCAAATGGTTGTACGACCCCAAAGAGGCTGAAAAGGCTGGCCAGGTTGGAACGGCGGTTGCTGACTTTTATCGTCAGCGATATGGAACGGTTGAAAACTTTAAACAGTCACTTGCCCAAGACCCCGTTGGGGTGATGGGTGACCTGTCTACCATTCTCAACATTGGTGGTGGCACTGCAAAAATGGCCACAATGGTTCCGCAGATTGGCGAACAGGGCAAGGTGGCCGCGCTGGCAAAACGTCTTAGCGGCGCATCTCAAATCACAGACCCCCTGATGTTGACCGGCAAAACGGCTGGAGCAATAGCATCAAAGACTACCGGCGCTTTGACTGGTGTTGGCCAAGAAACCGTAAAGGGTGCAGCCCGTGCCGGTTATGAAGGTGACACAACCTTTTTGCAAGGTATGCGTGGTGAAGTGCCAGCAAGGCAAGCGGTTGATGATGCGCTTCACAACCTATCCGTAATGCGAGAGAACAGAAACGCTCAGTATCGTTCTGGAATGGTTGACATAAAAAACGACAAAACTATTTTGGATTTATCAGACATCGAAAAGCAAATTGCTGATGCAGAAAAAGCCAATAGACTTGGGACAAAAGTTATTGATGACACCGCCCAAGAACTGATTGATTCTTTAAAGGCGGAAGTAAACGCATGGAAAATGGATGATCCAACCATTTTTCGCACCCCAGAAGGTTTGGACAAGTTAAAACAAAGAATTGGATCAATCACTGGAAAACTTGATCCAACCATACGCGGAAACGCAAACGCTTCAAGAATTGGCGATAGCGTTTACAACGCCATCAAGCAAACAATAAGCAAACAAGCCCCAACTTACGCAAAAGTGACGCAAGACTATGCAGAAGCATCTGACACATTGCGAGAAATAGAGAGAACTTTAAGTTTGAACCCTAAAGCCTCTATTGATACGGCATTGCGTAAACTTCAAAGCGTTACGCGAAACAATGTCAACACCAACTACGGAAACCGTTTAAGTCTTGCTGAACAACTTGAAGCGGAAGGTGGGAGGCCATTTATTAACACTCTTAGAGGCCAGGCCATGAGCGCCAAAAGCGCCAGAGGATTGGCGGGCGTTGGTGAAAACTTGTCAATTCTTGGTGGCGCGGTTGTTGACCCCAAGTTTTTGGCAACGATTCCATTTCAAACCCCTCGACTTGTTGGTGAGGCGGCTTACTATGGTGGCCGTGCAGCCAAAGGGGTGAGCGCCCCGTTCCGTGCAATTGGTGCTGATGCCCAAGACCTCAACACATTGGCAACATTGGTTCGTCCGCAAATGGATCAGACTACCAATCAGGCATTTACACCAATCAGTCTGTCGGACTTATACCAGCAAATGATCAGCAGATAAGGACTAATCATGGCCGTCAATCTCTCCCCAATCGGTAACGGTTTCCAGTTTTTTGATAGCAACGGTGCGCCACTCAACGCCGGTAAGATTTACACATACCAGGCTGGCTCTAGCACTCCCCTTGCTACTTACACCGACAACGCGGGCTTGGTGGCTAACACCAACCCGATAATCCTGGGCACCGATGGCCGTCCCCCAGAAGAAATTTGGCTGACGGAAGGCTACTACTACAAATTCATCCTTAAAGACTCGGATGACGTAACGATCCAGACCTACGACAACTTGTATGGCATCATTGGCGTGGCGCCCAGTCCGGCCACTCCGACTCCGTCTGGTGTAATTGTGTTGTGGTCTGGCTCCATCGGTTCTATCCCTGCGGGCTGGTATCTCTGTAACGGCTCAAACGGAACACCTGACCTGAGAAATAGGTTTGTGGTTGGTGCTGGTTCAACTTATGCGGTTGATGCAACCGGTGGATCGGCTGATGCCATTGTGGTGTCCCATACGCACACCAATAGCGTTACAGACCCAGGTCACTCGCACAACTACGACAAAGCATCTGGCCCTGCGGTGCAGTCCGGAACTAACACGCCTTGTTGGACAACAAACACCAGCACCGCAACCTCAACGGAAACCACTGGCATCAGCGTCACGATTGATTCCGCTGGCGTATCTGGAACCAACGCCAATCTGCCCCCGTACTACGCTCTCTGCTACATTATGAAAGCCTAAGATGGACTGGCAGATGGTAATTAACATTGCGTTGGGCAGTGTGTTGGCAGCAATTGGCTGGTTCGCCCGTGAGATATGGGACTCTGTCAAAGAACTGCGGCGGAGCGTTCATCAGGTAGAAAAAGACTTGCCTGAGTTTTATGTGCGCCGAGATGACCTTAAAGAGGTGCGGGCCGAGATGTCCGCACGGTTCGACAAGATAGAAAATCTAATCGGTTCGCTCTATGATCGCCTTAACGAAAAGGCAGATAGATGAACCATGTCAGACCCATTTGTTGATGCACTCAAAGGTGGAATAAACACCGCCAGCGAACTCATTACCGTTGCGGATGACCTGGAAAAGGTCGCGCAGCAAGTGGCCGACCTGGGCAAGAAAGAAGTACAGGCTCGGTCAGCATGGAGGCGCAAAAAGGCCATCGTCCAGGGTGACTATGCCTATGTTGACGCGGTCGATGAGTGGAAGCGGGTCAAAGAGGCCCAAGACGCTAGGGAGCAAGTTCGGCAGCACGTTGTGGCCAAGTGGGGCGCTCAAGCGTGGAATGACATCGAACTGATCGAGGCCCGACAAAAAGACGATTACAAGCGCCTCTACACCGAGGACGGGCACGACCGAGCCGCGATGAACCGACTGAAATGGGGCTGCTTTGGTGCGGCCCTTTTGGTAACAATGATCCTCTGGTCGATGGGCGTTGTCCACGAACTAGCGGTCGCGTTTTATGGAGAGTGAGAATGACAACAGAAGAACTTGAAGTGAGAGTCTGGGCGTTCGTGGTGATCATCCTGGCCCTGATCCTGTTTGGGTCGGTGGCCATGATCCTGTACGCGGTCACGTTTGTAGAGCAAGACATCAAGGAAATTGCGGAAATTGATAAGCAATACCTGGCCATGCTCAAAGACATCATGCTGCTCTGTATCGGCGCCATCGGTGGCATCGCCGGACGCAAGGGCGCCTATGCTGCCGCCAACCTAGTAAAAGGTGACAAAAATGATTCCTCTGCCAGCCCTGTTTGAAATCGGTAGCAAAGTCCTCGATAAGGTTCTACCAGACCCAGAGGCCAAGGCCAAGGCAATGGCCGAACTGGAAAAGGTGCGCCAGGAAGGGCGCCTTGCTGAACTCAACGCGGACAATATTGAGGCCCAGGAACTGACCAAACGCCAACAGGCGGACATGGCCAGCGACTCCTGGCTTTCCAAAAACATCCGCCCCATGACCCTGGTGTTCATTCTGGTGACCTACACCATCTTTGGTTTGATGAGTGCCTGGGACTTAGAGGTGAACAACAACTATGTTGAACTGCTAGGCCAGTGGGGAATGTTGATCATGTCGTTTTACTTTGGTGGCCGCACCCTTGAGAAGATTCTTGCAGCGAAAGGAAAAGACAAATGAACCTGACCGAACACTTCACCCTGGAAGAAATGACCCGCTCTGAGGCGGCTGCGCGCCACGGGTATGACAACACCCCCAACGAGGCCGAGATTGCCAACCTGACTCGTCTCTGCGAACTGCTGGAACAGGTCAAAGAAACCCTTGGCGGCAAGCCCATCATGGTGAACTCAGGATTCCGCAGCAAACAAGTCAACGATGCGGTGGGTTCCAAAGATACGAGCCAGCACCGGATTGGCTGCGCGGCTGACATTCGGGTTCCTGGCATGACCCCCCGTGAGGTGGTGCAAGCCTGTATTGACGCTAATTTACCGTTTGATCAAATCATTTTGGAGTTTGATTCTTGGACGCATATCTCGGTGCCCAATGTTGACGGTGCAGACCCCCGCCGCTCTAAATTGATCATTGACCGGCAAGGGACGAGAGCGTATTCTTAAACCGCTTCATGGTCTCCTTGTAGTGCTAAAGCCCCCAGGTCTCTCCCCTTGGCCTGGGGGTTTTTTTATCTATTAAAAATTTTAATGGGCAGTCATTCCTTATAGGCTATATAAATGCCAATGGCGATGACCACCAGCATCCACAAGAAAAACTCCCCTATCGACTGGCCGTAGTTCACCATTCGGCCACCCTGATGATGATTCGCACCGGCCTTGCTTTCCCCTTCCAGTACGAACTACCGTCAATCCACAACTGCGCCTCCCTTTTAGATTTAAACGTCACCATTGGGAACCCTTTGTGGCCGTCCACCGGCCTGGGCTGGCGAACCCAAACCCGTCTGGCGGTGGACTCCACGCCCCATCCTCTGAACGTCCGCAGCATCAGAACGGCACATCCTCGTCCATGTCATCAATGCTAAGACTGGTTCCATAGGGTTTTTTAGGCTCGGCGGGTTCTTGCTCTGGCTTTGGCCCTGCAAACTCTATTTCGTTGAGCCTAGCCCGCAGGGTGGTGCCCCCCGTGCCGTCTTTGCGGGTAAATTCCTCCATGTGAGGATCGCCCAGGGTCACAAACAACTGCTGGCCCTTAACCAAATATGGGTGCAATTTTTCCACACGGACGCCCCACATGGTCGCGGAGACCCACTGGGTTGGAACCTTGCCATCGGCTCCCTTCTTGCCGTAGTTGAACGCCAGGGACAAGTCCATGACGGGGTCACCGCTGGGGGTGTATCGGATTTCGGGGCTATTGCCCAGGCGGGCGAGTCCAATCAATTGCATTTTATTTCTCCAGGTAAACGGCTTGGGTTGTGTAGAAGTCGAACAGTTTGTCCACCTCGGCCAGGAAGGTTTCGCAAGCGGCCTCGACCTCTGCGATTTCCTCTGGGGTTGGTGAGAATTTACGGATGAACAGGTCGCGGCCCTCGCCCATGCGCGGGTCATAGGCCACGAACCAAACGTCCTTGCCGGTGACTGCGGCCTGGAGGGTCATCTGGGCCTTATGCTCGGCAGGGATGGTCTGCTTCTCCACCCACTTCATAAAAGTCCGAGTGGTGGGGCACTTGACCTCGATGGCGCAACCGTCCGAACAGAAACCGTCAGGGCTGGCCCCGCAGAACGGGATGCGCGGGTGATCCATGAACCCGACATCGGTCACGATGAGGCCGGTCACCGACTCAAACTTTTCTTTGGCCTCGGCCTCTTTCTCGACACCCCAGGCCATTTCTGGCGTGGTGTACTTGTTGACCATCGTGTTTGTGATGCGCTCGGCCACGATTTCATAGCGGAGGTTCTCGCGCTCGGTGGACTCTTTGCCGGACTTGAGGAAATTCATCGCCGCATTAACTCTGCTTGCGGTTAGCCGGCCCAGGCGATCAGCCCACCATGTCCCGTCCTGCTGGTATGGGTTTGGTTCACGCATTTTGAACGCCCTCCGTGCGGAGTTTTTGGTCGAGTTTTAATTTCTCCCCGTGGTCGGCTGCGATTTCCCGAACCATTTCGCGTTCCTCTGGCAGCAGCGCTTTCCAGACCGTGGTCAGTAATTCGGGGCTTGTGGCGGCTTTGATCAGGTTCTCGACCTGATCCTTAGACCGAACCTCACGGGCCGGTTTAGGGGCCGCTTTGGGGGCGCTGGTGGCCTTGTGGCCGTCATCGTCCTCCGGTGCTATTCCGCAAGCCGCCTGGAGGGCGTAGCGCCTCGCATACGTCATTGCAGAGCCATAGCCCTGGGCGTCCTGTTTGGAGGCTGGAACGTGCAGTTTGCCGCCTGACAGGGTCTCGCCCGACTCATGGATGAACAGGGTTTCGATGATGATGCCGTCCGCACACTCATGGGACTGCTGCATCAGGGCGATGCCGTGGTTATTGAGCGAGTCAATAACGGCCTCGATGCAAGCGGCCAGGTCGGCGTATCGAGACTTAAAGTGGGGGTTGGTTGAGGTTTTTAGGGCTGGCCCGAACTCTTTTTGCGCTTTGACGAGCGCGGCTGCGACTTTCTGCATTGACTATTCTCCTAGAAAAAAATCCAACAAGCGAAAAGGTAAACAACAAACAACAGACCGGCATTGCGTTCGAACCACGATGGCGGCTTGTGGAACAGGTTACGCTGGTATTTGTTCTGTTGCAAACGGTTCATATCACTCCCCTTCTTTGACTAGCGTGTACCGTGCCCAGGTCATGTCACCCCTGCGCTCGACCGTGGTGGTGATGATCCAGCCCTTTTGTTTGAGCCGGTAAACCATGTCGGCCAAACGCGTGGCGTGGTATTTGGTGATGGCGTCCCAGGAAGTGATGGAGTGCTTCTTGATGAGGTGCTGGCGCACCCGTTCTGCTTTGGTTTGCTTGGTCATGCTTGATCCCCTTTGATCATTAGGTGGCGAGCAATTTCCTTGGCCTGGTCGCCGGTCAGGTGAAACGTGGTTGATCCGTTGTAAGTGCCGATGGTCAGGAAAACCGTGTCATCGTCCTGGTGAACGTGCGCGTACAGGCCCGTCTCAGGGTCAAACCGTTTGTAGAACGATTCCTCTTGCTCTTGCCGGTCTAGTTCGGATTGGTGGTGCAGGGCTTGCGTGTCATCCATGGTTATTCCCCTTGGTCGATAGATTGTTTAAGCGAGATGATTTGGCGGTCGAGGGACTGATACTGCGCCAACTGCTCGGCGGTCATATCGTCTTCTGGGATGGCGTGGAGCGCGGCCAACTCGGCCTCTTTGCACTCCAGCGTTTCGATTAGGTCTTGTCGCATTTCTTCTCTCCGATTGATTAAGTGAGTCAATTGTAAACTGTCTGCAAACGGTTTGCAAGGGGCCGAAGCCCCCCTGTTTTATTGCTCCAAGTATCCAACTCGTTTGGCGCATACCGGCCCCATGCCACGGCGGATGCTGCCCTCATCTTTGAGTTTAAGGCTGCAAATGCAGCAGCGACCGGTAATCTTGCCCAACTCGGCCAGGTACTTGAGTCCGCCGTTCTGGGCCTCGGTCAGCCGGTCGATGATTTCTTGAGTGCAGTTTGCGCGTGGCTCGAACATACCGTCCTTGATGAACCCGAAAATGCCGCCGCCAAACTCTGGATGAACCACGGCCACCGATCCGTTGCGAAACTTGGTGACCTTGCAGATTTCCAGATTGATGGTCAGGTCTAACTCTGCCACTAATTGGGCAACGTAATTGGCCTTGACACCAGTCAGCGTGGATTTTTGGGGCACAGACCAGGCCACCAATTTGGCGGCAAACTCAGCCTGTTTTTCTGACGCAAAACTTCCGAACCGTTGGAGTTTGTTGGCCAGGTCATTGCAGATGTCGGCCTTGCCAGCAGCAAACCCATCGGTGCGGGCTGCAAACATTTTGGCGGCGTTTTGAAGGTCTTGAACGGTGGTCATTTCTTCTCTCCGAGTGTGGGGGCCGAAGCCCCCGTTTGATTAGAACTGGACGGGTTCCATTTCGTAGTCATTGACAAACACGGCGTTGCCGTCCTGGTCAACGATGACATCGCCAACCGACAACGAGTGCATGGGGGCCAAACGCTGGATTGCGCTGAAGGGGCCAATGTTGCCGATGGAGAAAACGTGGTCGGGCGTGGTGGCCTCGATGATGGCCACGGGCTGGTACATATCGCGGGCGGCAATGATGCTATCGGCGGTGGGAGACATACGGGTATCCAGAAACTTGATGTAGAACTCTGGGTACTTGTCGGAAGTGTTGACTTCCTCGTTTTGCTCGGCGGTCAGGTTGATTTGGTAGACGGTGTACTTGTTCATTTATTCTCTCCGGTTGGTTGTTTGCAATTACTACAATTTGAATTATCCAGGTTTGTAAACCGTTTGCAAGGGGGTAAAGGGACTATTTTGCACTTTTAGGGAAAACCCCTAGAAAATCATCAACATCCGGTTGTTGTTCGCAAAAACTAGTTTTTGCTTGCGTAGCGAACGGTTTGTGGTGCTATACTTGGCCTGTCGGAAGTGACGCTCCGGTGTTTGGCAAGAGAAAAGAACCTCTTTGTGAGGGCTTGTATGCACTTCACTCTTGCCGAGTGCTGGCCTGTCAAGCCCAAGTCCTCACAAAGGGGTTTTTGCTTTTCCGACTGCGACTGCGCTGGAGAGGGTAACGACCAGCGGCGCAGATCAAAGAGCCAACTGGGGGGAAGGTGCGGATGTATGGCATATCAGGGTGGCGAAGCCAGCGCCCTGGCACCGAACGGCTGGCGAGTCTATGCGGCTCCGAAGGCGAAGCATGGTAAAGGACTCTTTCATCTGATGACAGGGATGGCTGAGTCTTGCTCACCAAAGGCGAATATTTTTCCTAATACAATCCAAGAATGAATAAGAACATAAGACCAGAGACAAAACGCACCGCGCTAGTAGAAGGTGCAACCGGACAACGATACTGCTCAAACTGCCAACAATACCGCTCGGTCATGGGCGGCCAGTGGCGCTCCTTTAACGGCGGAATGAACCGCAGATGGAAGTGCGAAGCCTGTCTCCGCAAAACAAACACCTAACTTGCAAACGGTTTAAATTGACCGTACATTAACGGTCATGGATACAAACCAAATCGAGGAACTGGCCCAAGGCTGCGGGATGACTCGCACCTCCGGTGACCTCATCAAGCCCATGTGGGTCGCGTCAACTGGTCAACTGAACCAGTTTGCCAGCGTGATCATCAGTGACCTCAAACAAAACGCCAGCGAGTACATGATCCGCGCCATCAAGAAGGCGGTCGAGTACGAACGGGCCGAGTGCGCCAAACTCAGCGACTACGCGGGTGACAAAGAACTATCGAAGCGAATAAGGGAAAGGGGAAATGATGACTGACGAGCAAATTTTTGAATTAGCCGAGAACCACGGTGACTGGGATGACTTTGGCCGGTGGACGTTTAGGGATAGCGACAAACTGTTGGACTTTGTACAGGCCGTCTTGAACGCTCAGCGTGAAACGGACGCGGCTTTAATTGAAAGCATTCCAACCATCCTGTATTCGTCCAAATTCCCACCAGCGGAGGCCAAATGACCGAATTCGACACGTTCTGGAAGGCGTACCCCAAGAAAGTCGCAAAGGGTGACGCCCGTAAAGCCTGGAGCCAGACCGAGGCCATCCGTCCTGACCTAACCACTCTCCTTGCGGCCATCGAGGCCCAGTCCAGAAGCGACCAGTGGCGCAAGAACGATGGTCAATTCATACCCTATCCCGCCACGTTTTTGCGTCAAGAGCGGTGGGACGATGAACTCAAGGTCACTCTGCCTGGTGTGGTCGATGGAAAAGAGTGGCATGAGACCTGGCCAGGAATCGTTGCCAAAGGCCGCGAACTGGGCATCCGTGAGTCTGACTATGCTCACCCCCAGGAATTTAAGGCGGCGGTTCTACGGGGCGCTATGAAGGCCGCATGAACTGCGAATACTGCTTAACCCACCGTTACACGTTCGACCTGGCTTGCCCAGGGTGCAGACAGAGGCTAATTGACCATGAATTCTGTAAGGTTCTCCGCAAAAATTATGCGGACGATATGGCGAAGAAGTACGAATCTGCTCCAGACATACGAACCGAACCCAACTGCGGGTGTGTGGGGCGTTGCAAACGTAGGTCTAATATCAAACCAAAAGATGAACAACAAACTTACGGCAAGAGAGCGGCGTCACCTGGCCGCCGTTAAGGAACTGCCCTGCGGAGTGTGCGGAGCATCCGGCCCAAGCGATGCCCACCACATCGAGCAAGGTAAGCAATTCCTCTGTATACCGCTATGCAAGGACTGCCACCAGGGCGCCCATAACGGGATACACGGTCAACGCCGAATCTGGAACGTAATGAAAAAAACTGAACTGAGCGTACTGAATGACACAATCGACAAACTCACTAAATAAATTGGTGCTGCCCTGGCCCCCCAGGCCATTGTCTCCCAACGCCCGTGAGCATTGGGCCGTGGTGGCCAGTGCCAAAAAGAAGTATCGGCTTAACTGCTATATGTTGGCCAAACAGAACAAACCCGTATGGCCAGAGGAAGGGCCAATCAGCCTGGACATCGAGTTTGTACCACCAAACAAGCGCGCCCATGACCTTGACAATTGTCTTGCGTCCATCAAGTCTGGCCTCGATGGTGTTGCGGAAGCCTGGGGCGTCAACGACAAACGCTTTAGGCTCACAATTTATAAGGCTGATCGAGTCGGCGGCATGGTAAAAATCACCTGGGGAGCGGACGCCAAATGAGTCAAGCAAGCAAGATTCGGTCAGCACATACACCCGCTCCCCGACAAACCGTTTATAATAACGGGATGAAAAGACGATCCAACTTAGCAAAAGACATCCTGACCGTTCTGGCCGAAGGGCCGCAGCCGTTGGGCATCATCGTTCCGCGCATCGGCGCCAAGCGCAACTCCATCAAGTCGGTTCTATGGAAACTGCTGCGGGAAAACAAAATTTATATTTCGGGCACATCCGATGCCGTTTGCACTTTCGGCCCGAAGAAGGTGAATGTATATTGTTTGTCAACACAACCCACAGAGTGACACTATGAAAGACTGCGAAGCGTTTTTGCTGGTTCTGCTGCACTCGGCCACTTGCGCCCACATCCAGCACTGGCAGACCAAGAACTATGCCGAACACAAGGCTCTTGGAAAATACTATGAGGGCATCGTGCCCCTGATTGATGACCTGGCTGAGTCCTACATGGGCAAGTATGGCCAGGTCGGCACGTTCGATGAGGAATACGAATTTGAGAAAAGCCCGAAGAAGTACTTCAAAGGGCTTCAGCAGTTTGTCGAGGAATCCAGGGAGCATCTGCCCCAGGACTCAGAACTCCAGAACACCGTTGACGCGATCATGGACTTGATCAACACCACGGTTTACAAACTCGAAAATCTGTCGTGACTTGCGGCGTTTGCCAGTTTTACGTTGGGGACAACCGGATGGGCTACTGTCGCCGGTATCCCGAAAACATCACCAAACAGGCTGGTAACTGGTGCGGGGAATTCCGTTCGATTCCAATAGACGCCATCAGCACCGTGATTTCTATTGCTAAAGGGGAAAAGCATGATCAGACCGTTGCGGGACAAGATAGTAGTGCGGCCAATCAACCGGATAAAGAGCCACGTTCTGGAAGTGGTGATGCAGGAACACCCGAACATCGGGGAAGTGATGGCAGTCGGCCCAGGCGAGGTAGACCGAAAAGGACGCCTCCACCCGAATCCGTGTGAGATTGGCCAAATTGTGCGCTACGGCACCAGCGGCGAGTATCTGACGTTCCCTAAAGTAGACGTTGACGGAACTGAGATGATTGTCTTATCGTGGAAGGACGTTGTTTTTGTCGAGGAAGGCCATGCCCAAGACCACGAATAAACCCATCCCCAAGACCACAGTCGGCAAGGGCAAGAATTACAAGCCGACCGAGCAGGGAGCGGGTATGACCGCTAAAGGACGGGCTGAATACAATGCGAAAAATAATTCAAACCTTAAACCTCCGGCTCCAAACCCTAAAACTAAGGCTGACGCTGCTCGTAAAAAAAGTTTTTGCTCGCGGATGAGCGGGATGCCTGGGCCTATGAAGGACGAGAAGGGCCGACCCACCCGCAAGGCTGCGTCACTTAAGAACTGGGGCTGCAAATGAAAGCCGCCAAACCTGGCCTGTATGCGAACATCCACGCCAAGCGTGAGCGCATCGAGCGCCAAAAAGAATCTGGAGCCAAGAAGGTAGAGCGTATGAGGGCGCCAGGTACCAAAGGGGCACCGACTGCGGAGGCTTTCCGCAAAAGTGCCAAAACCGCAAAGAAAAAATGAACGACAACATCACCTCTATTTACGACAAATTAGGTCAACAACAAAAAAAAGAATTGTTGGCTGATTTGTTGGGTCGGTTGGAATTGAGTGGAGAGGGTGGAACATTCCAAGATCAATACGCCAAAGGGTACGGATACGGCGGTCGAATTGGCTATCGCCAACCACTAGACAACGGCGCGTTTCGGGTTGGACTATCTGGCCAGGGATATAGCGTAAACACTCCATATGGTAAGTTTGGAGACCGTCAACTTACGGGCGGTGACATTGGTTATGAGTTTGGAAACAACAATATTGCGTTAAAATACGATAGGAATGGGATGTTTGACGGTGTTCCATTGCGAGACCTTTTGCAACTCATCTATACAAAAAAATTCTAGCCATGCTGAAGAAATCCTCATCCAAAAAGGCGTTTGAGAAGAACGTCAAGACCGAAATAGCCGCAGGGAAACCGCCCAAACAGGCGGTCGCTATTGCGTATTCAGTCAAGCGTGAGGCTTCAAAAAAGGCGAAGGCTAAGAAGTAATCATGGCCAGGATGTCCGCGATTCAGCCAGTGCGCCTTGCGGACATCTATTCGCCTGAAGACCCGTTCTACGGCGAGGAACCAGTCGAGTCTAAGGCTAGGCTTAACGAACTGGCAGCCCAGGGCATCCGCAACCTTTATGAGTCAATAGCCGACCCTAAAGCGTTCCACACCCGTGCGGCCATGAACCTTAAACGGTCATTTGAAGAAGACCCAGAAGGTTTTGCCATGAATTTTGCTGGCGGCCCTATGGGCATGACCAAACTCAAAGGCATACCGCTCAACGAAATTTTGTTTCCTGGTCGATCCGTAAAGTCACTGACTGGCGTAGAAAAGTCTGCATTGACTCGCTTTGAGAACGAATTAAAAGGCTCCCAGGCTGCGCGTAGGCGCGAAGAATTTAGGGTTGGCGGCCAAGACATCACGACACCAACGCCTGGTCTCAACCTCATTTCCGAGATTGCGCTAAACCCAGAAAAGATGGTTGGCAAGCGCCTGGTTCCCGTTTTCGGTGACCTGTCTGCCATCGGTCAGGACGTTTCCCAAATCGGGGGTGTTCCCCTTTCCAGGCCGGTAACGCAGCAGGGCGGGCGAAAATACATTCTTGCGGAGCCAAACATTCAACAAGGTAACGCCTGGGCATCAGAGCCAATTGCTGCATCGAACAAGAACGTCAACCTTGGAAAATATGATGAGCCAACCCTTGGGGTGTTTTATGGCGGTGGGCCAGAGTCTATTGACTTCAGCCACCACATGGCCCAGGGCTTTGTCCGTCAATTAGACGCGCTCCGGCCATCGAGAGATGCCATCAAACAGTTTAATCAGGTGGTTCGAGATACACCGGTTATGCGAGCGGTTGCTAATTCCACCAAAAAGGTGGCCACATACCCGTTTAAGAACTTTGCCGGTATCGACTCTCCAAACATTGAGGAATTGATGACCGTTAAGGGGGCTGCGGACTTCACCCCAGGTCAACTGCGGACGGCCATTGCCCAGGCCACTAACTCGGCAGCAATGCGAAAACTTGGGTTCCCCGTCTACTCGGACACTCAGCGGGTAATGTCAGAACAAGGGCTGCGTCCTGGGTTTGCTGGCCAAACTATCTTTGAGGCCCAACCAAAACGCGGTCTGTTGACTCCTGAGTACACGCACCAGTCTTATAGCGCCGGAATCCCTGGCAAGTACGTTGGCGGACTAAACATTAACGCGCCCCAGACTGGCGTCCCCGCTGACCTACTTTGGCCCAAACTGTTTGCGGAACAAAGGGCACTTGGTAAACGGGACGATCAAATCCTGGCTAAGATGCGTCAGAGCCACCAGGGCGAAGTGTTCGATCAAGAAACGCTCGACACTCTGATGGCGTACCTAAACCAATCACCTTCCCCATAACAAATTCCAACTCATTGCATAACTCACCGATGACATCGGTCAGAACTTGCGCCCTCATTTGATCGTCCATCTCAAGGTAAGCCTGACCATTGCGAACGTATCCGCACTCAGTCTTAGGATTAAACCCACAGTAGAAAACAATCTTCTTGGCCATCTTATTTCCCCTTAGATTTACCGTTTACAGTCTACCATCTTCACAACGAACCGTAAACGAATTATCATTACGCCACTGGAACTTATAGATTGAGTCAATCTACATGGCCGCACCTATTGGAAATTCAAATGCCGTTAAAGGCAAGATGTTCTACGACAGACTCAGGAAGTGCCTGGTACAAGAACCGGCCCGCCTGGAGAAAATCGTCAATCAACTGGTAACGCAAGCCGAACTGGGCGAAGCCTGGGCCGTCAAGGAAGTCATCGACCGCCTGGATGGAAAGGCCGTCCAGACAACCGAGATGCAGAACTCCGATGGAACCCCTCTGCTCTCTGGAATCCAAGTTATGTTTGTGAAGCCTAGCGATGAATAAAACCCAACCCTTATGGCGCTGCACGAACTGCGGCAAAGAAACCCCCCAAAACAAAATGCTGGTGGATGACAACGTGTTCAATTCACCGTATGTCCAATATGGCTGCCCCAACTGCCGCCACATGAACTGCATGGAACGGGTACAGGTTTCGAGGCCGCATGAGTGAATTAGCCGAGCCAGAAGTCCAACAAAACATACCGACTGCGGAATTCCCGCAGAAACTTGCTTGCCTGTTTGAGCCGAAACGCTACAAGGTTCTTTATGGTGGCCGAGGCGGGGCCAAGTCTTGGGGGGTCGCTAGAGCGCTTCTGATCCTGGGAGCCAAAAGCCCAACCCGTGTTCTTTGCGCCCGTGAATTCCAGGTATCGATTAAGGACTCGGTTCACAAACTGCTGACCGACCAGATTGAGGCCATGGGCCTGGGGTCGTTTTACGAGATAACCCAGACCACCATCCGTGGCAAGAATGGCACCGAATTCTTCTTTATCGGGCTAAAGAACAACATCACCAACGTCAAGTCCTTTGAGGGCGTGGACATCTGCTGGGTCGAGGAAGCCCAGACGGTTTCCAAAACATCGTGGAACGTGCTGATCCCGACCATCCGTAAAGACAACTCGGAAATCTGGATCAC
>Ga0099848_1000555_pt1 | contig 17729 bp, 21 predicted proteins | sample CB_VirMetaG_3_FD_78179 | JGI IMG/M metagenome (GOLD analysis project Ga0099848, IMG submission 78179) | Freshwater to marine saline gradient viral communities from Chesapeake Bay - CB_1508_1S Viral MetaG | ecosystem: Environmental > Aquatic > Marine > Coastal | place: USA: Chesapeake Bay...
ACATCTGACGAAGGAAAAGAAATTTTAGAAGTTAAAGATCATTATCATAAAGATGTAGATGATAAATATGAAAAAGAGTCTAAAATGCTTTATTTTGCAACGTGGGGATATATGTGTACGGAACGAATATGGAGAGACTGTATGAAGTGGTGGCCAAGAAGATGGTGCTTTTCTGAACATATAGTTCCGTGGATGTTAAAGACATTTCCAAAAATTGTAACTCCAAAACTTTCTAGATTAAATCATATAGGTGTTAAGGGAGCATCTTATGATGAAGATATATTTCAAGAACATGGATTTACAAATTACATGCCTAAAAACTTCGACGAAAAATTGGAATATAAATTTAAAGATGTATGATTATTTAATAGTTGGAGCTGGTTTGTTTGGAGCCACATTTGCTAATCTAGCTAAAGAAGCTGGAAAGAAATGTCTTATTATTGAAAAAAGAAATCACATTGCGGGAAATTGTTATACTACACAACGGAATGGAATTCATATTCATGAATATGGACCGCATACGTTTCATACATCAAATAAAGAAATATGGGATTATGTAAACAAATTCGCGGAGTTCAATACATTTAGTAATAGAGCAAAAGTATTTTCCAATAAAAAACTATATTCATTTCCAATCAATTTATTTACTTTATATCAATTATGGGGATGTACTACACCCGAACAAGCAAAACAAAAATTAGAGTCTGTTAAAATTCCTGTTAAACGAGCATTAAACTTAGAAGAATATATTTTAAGCAAAGTGGGTGTTGAAATTTATTACAAATTCATATATGGATATACAAAAAAACAATGGGGTCAAGATCCTAAATTATTGCCTGCTTCAATTGTAAAAAGATTACCAATAAGATTAACATTCGATGACAATTATTACTATGACACATATCAAGGAATTCCTATAAATGGATATACCAATATGATAGAAAATATGATAGGAGATGTTCCTGTTGAATTGAATGTAAATTATTTAGATGATGTTGAAGATTGGAATACAAAAGCAGATAAGGTGATATATACAGGAGCATTAGATGAATTATTTAATTACGAATATGGATCGTTAGATTATAGAAGTCTAAAATTTGAACATGTTGAACTTGATCAAGAAGATTTTCAAGGTAATGCTATAATACATTATGCGGATGAAAATATTCCATATACTAGAATTATAGAACACAAACATTTTATGAAAACTAATGAACCTGTCGATAAAACTATCATAACATATGAATATCCTCAGTTTGATAATAAAAATGTTGAAAAGTATTATCCGATAAATAACGTAATTAATGAACTAAGATATGAATTATATAAAAAAGTTTGTAATCAAAGGTATCCCAATTTAATACTAGGTGGCAGACTTGCTTCTTACAAATATATGGATATGCATCAAGTTATAGGACAAGCAATGCACAAGTTTAAATCTTGAACAATTGAATTAACTTTATTTATATATTCTACTTTTTGATCTTTACCTACACTACAATTTGCATGATATAAAATAATATCTTTATTGATATTTTCAATTCCTACCGATGAGGAACAAAATGTAGGTGGAAACAATTTCCAAGTTAATTTGTAATCGTGTTTATTGTATAAAATATCATTAATAACATACTGTTCCATTACGTTTGTGGAAATCATTGTTTCATATACATCGAAAAAAAATCTTCTAACTTCTGGAGTTGATCGAATTGCCATAAATCCAATATTGATATTTCCAATCTGTATATCAGTTCTCACATCTTCGAAAAATTCTCTCAAAAATAATATATCGGCATCGATACTTAATTTGTTTATAATATTCTTAGTAGATTGATAGAATACTATATCTACGTCGCTAAATATAAACAATTCATTTTCATCACACTCATCTATTATTCTTATGATGTTTGAAATTTTATATTTCCAAGTTTCAAATCCTCCTCCAAATTTTTTATAAGGTTTACAACCATCTTCAAATATAGGTGTAGGAATTTTTATAGGATTTAATTGAAAATCATCTTTAAGTGAAGACAAAAAAATATCTTTTAAGTCAGAAAAAGATTCATCGTACATGTAATGCAATTTCATAGATTTTTAAAGAACTCAATTATTTGTCTTTTATTGGTGGACATAATATCATGAAACATCTGTCTTCGTTGTTCTTCTTTTCCTATAGGTTCAAAATTCTCAACCAAGTTACAAAATTCTTTTTCATCAACAAAATAATATTTTCTCTCAGGAGCTTTTACTTCAGGTACATTATCACTACAATACCAGTAGTTGATATCAAAACCTTCTTTGACAGGAAGCATATGAATCAAAGACTTGTCTAAATGTTCTGAGAATGATGGAATATCACTGCAAATAATTTCAGCACCCGTGGATAATCCTTCATATAGATAATGACCCCAACTTTCATATAAACTAGGACATATATGTGTTGAGTGACTGTTCATCATTTGATTGATTTCATCGAAAGAAACATATTCATGTACGTAATCTATATTAGGTGGTAAATCTTTGTTTAAAAATTTACAAGTAGCATCAATTACAGTGATTGGCTTTGAGTGTACTTTAACAACTACTTCTGTATTTTTTTGTATAGATTTTCCTCCTAAATGAAAAAACTTATTAGTTCGTTCTATATTTGGATCGTATCGATCTGGTGAAACGAATGGAAGACAAATTACATTTGATGGATTAGGAGCATACTTATCTAGTAATTGTTTAGCAAATTTATTTTTTACAATTACATAGTCAAACTTTTTTATATTTTCACAATCTAAGTGTGATGCCCATTCCTCATTGCAAAAATAAATGTTTGTTTTAAAGTTCTTTAAATAAAAATAACAAGGATTCTGTATCCAAACACCTACGTCACTGCTTTCGTGTAATTCGAAATTGTCTATAGGCATATAAACGATTTCAACATTCGTAGTTATGTTTTTTTCTATAATGTCTTTTAACAGTAACGCGTCTACCACTACTCCCGCTTTGTTGTCTATTGTTAAAATTTTAAATCGCATAAAAATTATACTACAATATATGTATAATTTATAATATTTATAAGTATGATAAATTTAAATGAAGATCTTGGAGATAGAATGTTACTAGGGCTGCCTTACGGACAAGGTGGTGCTATTGCTGGTGCAGTTGATCCAGGCGTATTAGATACATTCAGCAGTCCAGACGTAGCCCAAGATCCAGCTAAATTTGGAACATTAATTGATAAAAGTAAGATAACAGCGAATGCAACTGGATCGATGCAAAAAGTTGCTCCATATGGACCTTACACCGGTCAGTCTCCAGAAAGTTATAACCAAGACGTTGATGCTATAAAGTATAAAGTTACTCCAGATGAAGTTATAATGGGAATTGACTATGAAATGAAAAAATTAGTTTTAAAAGATAAACAAGTTGCAAAACAAAATGTTGTAATGAATCTTAAAAAAGATCCAAAGTATTATAGTAAACTTCATATGTTAGGAGTTTATCCAGAAGATCAAGAAAGCGATCAAATTCCAGACGAAGGTATGGCTGAACAAATTGATTATAGAACTGACCAAGAAAAAGCTATTTCTGATATTATTCGTGAAATGCATAGTAATAAAATTAATAGAAGAAATTGGTAGTAAACTCTAAATATGTTATGGAACATATATATCTTAATGAATCATTTGGCGAAGAAAACTTTTTTAATTTTGAAGATGTATACTCGTTAGTAGTCGAGAAATATCCAACCAATAGTACTTTTGTTGAAGTTGGGTCTTGGAAAGGTCGATCATCAGCATATATGGCTGTTGAAATTGCTAATTCTGGAAAAAACATAGATTTTGTTTGTGTAGATACATTTCTTGGAAGTCAATTTCATCATGATGGAAATTGGCCCGATTTAGATAAACTTTATGATATTTTTAAGCAAAACATGACTCCCGTGTCAAAGTATTATAGAGATCTTAAAATGACTTCAACCGAGGCTGCAAAATTGTTTGAAGATGAATCTATAGATTTTGTGTATATAGATGCGTGTCATGAATATGAAAGTGTGAAATCAGATATTCATTCGTGGATGCCAAAGATAAAAAAAGGAGGAATCATAGCAGGACATGATTATAATCCAACCTTCCCAGGAGTTATACAGGCTGTTCACGAAGAGTTTGGCGAAAACAATATATCAATCCGAAATCGATCTTGGGTGTATAATGTTTAAATAAATTGTTTCAAAACAAATTCTGGCAAAGACTGTCCCATACTATGTTCATACAAGAGAGCGGCAGCGGATTGATTAAATGGAATATTTAATTTAGTTCTTACATCATTTTCTAACTTATCACGTAATTCTACAATTTCATTTGAGTTTAAATAATCTGTATATACGTAACTTTCATAATTTTGTCCTGGCACTCCTTTATAAAAATTACTAGTTACACTGTAGTCTATGCTTTTTGAATACAAAGCATCTTCTGTTTTTGGAACAACGTATTTGTATATGTCATTTCCAATATGAGTAGATTTATCATAATACGGTGTGCCTGGATATGGAGTAATAACTGTGGCATCAAAATCATCTGTACCATTTGTTATTAAAAAGTTAGCAATATCATTTATTGTTTTTTCACTTTCACCTGGATGTCCGACACTCATCAAACTTTTAATTTTCAGATTGTGTTTTTTACATTTTTCAATTACTCTACAGTTATCATCATATGTTGCTTTTTTATTTATATTCTCTAATATTCTGTCATTCCCAGCTTCAAAGCCACACAATATCCATCTAAATCCGGCTTCATACATCAATTCGGCTTGTTTATCCGTAAACAATTCACTTTTAACAAATCCTCTGAATCTAAAATCAACGCTCAATTTATTTTGAAGATTAATAATATCCATCAATAATGAATCGAATTGTTTATTGACGTTTAATTCGTCGTCATAAAACATAAAACCTTCAAATCCATATTCTTTATAAAGATACTCTATTTCAGTGAGTATGTTATTGCTTGATCTAGTTCTAATGCGTCTTAAAGAATTACTAAGCCTTCCACCACAAAATCCACAGTTAAATGGACATCCCAATTGGGCAATTAAACTAGTAGATTTTTTGCCATCAATTGTATAGTGATAAGATGTTAAATCAATTAAGTCTCTTGCTGGTAATGGCAACTCTTCATAGTCGGAGTTTTTCAAAAAGTATTCTTGTTTTGGATCATCTCCATCCACAAAACTAACATTAGTCTCTATTGCTGGAAAGATAGCCTTTTCTCCATCACCGCTAATTAAACAGTCAAAATGATGTTCAATTGCTTCTTTATTTAAAATAGATCTTTTGTTTGGATTGCTTTTGTATGCTGAATATATAAGTGTTACGTGTGGACCTCCTAATATAACTCTGGAAGATGGATTATATTTTTTAATCAAATCTTTAATTTTAATTGCATGAGGCAGTTGAGGTGTCGTAGCAGTTATACCAAACACAGTACTATCGGAAGATTTTATATAATATTCAAATGTTTCCAGATAGTTTTTAATTCCACTTAAGTCTACCACATCTACTTTATATTTTGATCGTAATACAGATGCTATTTTAAGTAATCCTAAGCTTGGAAAAACACGTTCATCCAATAAAAATGGTGATGGCGGTATAATTAAAGCAATTTTCATTAAATACAATATTATATATATATTTATTATATACAAATATGGACAATAATTCCGCAAATAGTAAGCCTACATATAGAAAACCCACTCCTTTGATGGGTCAGTGGAACTATATAGGAGATGGAAGATTGCACGATCCTATAATTGGAGATCCAGCTATGCATGGTAATAGATGGACTATTGATTATGGCTATGGAAGTGGTAAATCTTACGATAAGTTTAATCAAGGAGTTAAAAATAGTAAAAGTGTAGATTAAAAACTATTTATAAACATGGCAAATTTACAAAATTTAGTAGGAGGAGTAGGTGATAAAGTCACGCCGGATATGGTTGATCCAGTTGCTTTAGCTTTAGGCACACAAGTAGAAATGGAACATACCAGTGATGTAAACGTTGCCAGAGAGATTGCCACCGATCATTTAACTGAAGATCCTCAATATTATACTAAATTGGTTAAAGCTGGTTTGAGTCATGAATTTGGTCCAAACACACAAGGCAGCGGATGCGGCGATCCAGATACTGGTTTTAATGATCCTGCTAGAATAGGATATAACAGTGAACCAGGAACTTATAATAATATGACAGGTACTATAGGAGGAACTTCAGATGGATCTATTGATGGAAGAAATAGTGATCCGATTATTAATAAAACCATTGATATAGAACTTCAGCAGGAAGCGAAGAAGAAAAAAGCCAAAAAGAAACCAAAGCCTACAAATCCTTCTTTATGGTCTAGAGCTAAATCAATGGCTAGATCAAAATTTGATGTATATCCAAGCGCTTATGCTAATGCTTGGGCTGCTAAATGGTACAAGAAAAAAGGCGGTGGATGGCGAATGAGTGAATCTAACAATGATATTAATGCTAGAGCATTTGACGGACCATTTCCAGCACAAGTTTCTCCAGATGGTCAAGGAACTTACATGAGTGGATATGATTATGTAGGATATGCTGAAAGTAAAAACAAAGAATTTAAAAATCCAAATAATAAAATTATGAAAGATAAATCACTAAAAGAATCAATTAAGGATATTATACGCCGAACCTTAAATGAACAAGAAGGCGAAGACATAAATGTAACAGACACATCAGTTGATGCAACTGTAGGTGTTCCTCCAGCAGAAGTTCCTGGTGCTGAGGTTGAAGAAGAAACTGTTACAATTACAATGGACAAAGATACTGCACAAAAGTTGCACGATCTTTTAATGGCTCAACTTTCTGATGAAGCTGAGGGCGGAGAAGCCGAAACCGAAACCGATGACCAACTTCCTCCTTCTTTTGGAGATGACGAAGGTGCTGAACAATCTGCTTTAGCTGAAGGTAAAACCAAAAAGTGGATTCAAAAAGCTGTTGGTAAACCAGGTGCGCTTCATAAGCAATTGGGTGTTCCAGCTGATAAAAAGATTCCAAAAGCAGAATTAGAAAAAGCTGCTAAAAAAGGTGGAAAACTTGGACAACGTGCCCGTTTAGCTATTACTTTAGGTAAATTAGCTAAAAAGAAAAAAGGTTAATAAACAACAATCCTTACAGTAGATACTATCTTTTAGTGATATGATAAACGAAAATTCAGAAATGGCTTTAAGCGATATTACAAAGCTCATCAAATATAGTGATGAACTTCAAGGTAAGTTTTCAATTGATGATAACTTAGAAGATTGGGTAAAAGCCAAATTGAATCACGCCGTGGATTATGTATCTACTGTAAGGGATTATCTTAAGTTTTACAATGACGAACAAGCTTCTGATTCTGATAAAGAATCCATTGATGAAAAATGGTCAATGAAATATAAAAGAAGCATTGACTGTAGTAATCCAAAAGGATTTGGTCAAAAAGCTCATTGTAGAGCAAGAAAACTAAGACAAAGTGGTGTCAAAACTAAAAGTAAACCTGTAAAAGAAATTTATAAACAGGCTATAAAAGAACTTTTAGAAGATTTTGATAGTAGTATGGCTATGGGTTCTTTAAAACAAATCAATAGTGATGCTAAAGAACTACAGTCAATGTTAAATCCAGATACTGAATTAGAAGATTGGGTTAAATCTAAGTTAAATCTTGCTGGTGAGTATTTAGACGACATATATCATCACTTGGATCACTTCGGTCCAGATGGAAGAGAATTGGATGATGTAGACGAATCTGTACAGTTACAAGAAGGATTTAAAGAAATGGCTCTAGCTACACTTATTAGTTTAGGAGCCGTTGGAATGCCTGGTTTAAAATCTATAATGGCAAAAGAGCCTGCTCCGTCTTCTCAAGTTATACAAACAATTAAACAATCTGCTAAAGAAATCCCAGTTAAAGTATATAAAGTTCAAGGTGGAGATTCATTAGGAGCAATTGCTAAAAAAGCTGGAGTAACATTAGATGCTTTATTAAGAGCTAATCCTAAAATAACAAATCCGAATGTAATTAGTATTGGACAAAATATCATTATTCCCGTAGATAATTCTGGAAAGATAGCAGATATAAAACCATTTATTAAAAAAGCAGAAAAATCTTCATCTGATGGTTTATATCCGGGAGTAAGTGATAAAGATATTGTTATTGCTACCATAGTAGATGAAGCTGGTGGAGAGGGAGATTTAGGTATGCAGGCTGTGTTAAACGTTATAATGAATAGAGGCAAAGGTAATATAACAAAAGCAGCAGAAGCATCATTGAAAAAATATCAATTTAGTGGATGGAATGGTATTCCTAGAAATTCACAATCAATAAACAAATTTATTCAAAAGAAAAAGAGTCATCCTAAATACAACAAAGCTTCTGAGTTAGTTTCTATGGCTCAATCTGGGACTTTGCCAGATGTTACAAATGGAGCTGATCACTTTTTAAATCCAGTATTGACAAAGAAACAAAACAAAGGTAAATTACCTAGTTGGTATACTAATAATCGTGATAAAGTTACTAAAGTAATTGGAAAACACGAATTTTTAAAATTAAATGAGTTTTTTGGATTTGATTATTATTTTTAATGGATGAATGGAATACAATAAGTGCTGGTAGATTGTTATATCACCTTACCCAAGGAAATATGGACAAAGTAAATGATTCTAACTTTGACCCATATCAAATGATGATTGATAAACAAAAAGGTAATGAAGGTATTAAAGCAATTGAAAGCAACAGTGTTATAGACCACGATCAAGATGATTTAAAAGCACTTCAAGAATTTTGTAGAAAATATAATATATTAGGATTTGATTGTGGAAATATGAATCCTAAAGCAGCTTTATCATTTTTAAAAAGAAAAATGGGAGTTATTGAAGCTGATACATCTCAAAATAAAACGTTACTCAATGGATAGTTATGATTGCAAATAAAGAAAGTTTTTTGGATTACATATGTGAAAAATTCTCATGTTCGACAGATAAATCAAAACATGGTCATGGATACAATAAAGTATATGATCGTTATTTTGAATCTTATAGAGGAAAGGAATTAAATTTTCTAGAAATTGGATGTGCATCAGGCGAGTCCGCACAAATGTGGCATCATTATTTTAGTGCTTCAAAGATTGTTACAATAGACATTGATGTAAAAAATTATAAATACCCACCTAACGATAGAATTGTTGTATTAGAGGGAAGTCAAACTGATACAGACTTTCTTTTAGAAGTTAATAATGAATATGGTCCATTTGATATCATTATAGATGATGGATCTCATTTAGATGCTTATACTAAAATATCATTTGATACATTATTTCCTCACTTAAAAGCAGGCGGTATGTATGTTGTTGAAGATTTACATACATCATATCGTAAAGTAGTTCATGGTGTCGAAAATAGTGATGTATTCATGCAACATTTAAAATCATTGATAGATTATACAAATTCACATGGATACTGTATGACTGGAGATGTATTAAGATGTTCTCAAAATTTAGATTATGAATGGTGTGAACATCGCAAAATGGAAGAAATGGATAAACTCATTGAATTCATCCATTTCTACAAAAGTTTAGCGTTTATTAAAAAATACTAAACAATTAAATTTGTTTCTGATCCACCACTCGACTTTAATTCACTTGGTAATAAATCTTCGACTGGTTCATTACAATTTACACAATAAGGTATATTAATTGGAACTAAAGCATCTTTGTCGGTTCCAGCAATTAATTTACTAACTCGTCTAAACATAACTCCATGTTGAAAAACACTTCCTCTGCATGAGTTACATGTTACTTGAGTTGTGTCTTTTAAACCAAAGTTGAGTGTTGGTGTTTGTTCCATTCCTTCAATTCTATTCATAACTATTGTATATAATCTATAATTTCTTCTTTAACGTTTCTATCAATAAAAATTAATTTTTCTGATTTGTCCATTCGTTTTTCCAAACTAGTTAGTCTGGCGTCAACTTCATTAATTGAATTTGTGTGACTTATATTCATTAGATATATCACACAAAATAATATTACTATAACAGAAAAATATAAATGTTTCATAATAAACCCTCTAAAAACTTAGAATTCATAAATAATTTTGTATCTAATATTTTTAAATCTCTCTTAATTCTTTTTAACCTAACATTAACAGTAATATTAGGAATACGTTGAACTTTTGGATCTGTACCTTCAACCAAAATATCTATTTCTTCAAATATTTTATTAAATAATTCAATGCATTCCTCATTCATTATTATTTATCGGATAATTTAAATACCGAGTCTACTATACAATATAAAATAAAACCTAGAACTAGAGTAGTAATCATAGGTTATATGATAACAGTTTTATACTTCATTGTCAATAAGTTTTTTTACTGGCCATCGATAAACAACGAAGTTAATATAGATCATCAATGGAATTATGTTAATATGTCGTGTTTAACCATCTTTTCTACAAGTTGGTCAAAAGTGGTTTTTGGTTGCCACTTTAATTCTTCTCTAGCCAAAGTACTATTACCATACAACAAATCTACTTCGGCTGGCCTATAAAATGCTTTATTAATTTTAACTAATACAGCAGAACATGGATCATTTTTTTCTACATAATCTAATGTTAATCCATATTCTTCACCCAGTCCTTGACCGTGCCATACTCCCTCTATATCAGCAGCTTTAAATGCTAACTCCACGAATTCTTTAATAGTATGAGTGGTATCACTAGATAAAACATATTCACTCAGTGGTTCAATTAGAACTGAGTCAAATTTAGATACTTTATATGAATTTTTATTTAGTGAATCTCTATATAATTCTTGATTCATCATTCTCCATATACCATCAACAAAATCTTCAGAATCACTCCAATCCCTCATAGCATTTACATTGCCTAATTCGATTGGATTAAACGGTTTATTATTTTGTAATGACTTTTTAATTCTAGCAACACCTTTAGTAATTTTTCTAGTAACAAACTCTTCGCCACGTCTAGTTCCTTCATGATTAAATAATAAACCTTGAATAGCATATAGGTTATAACTTTCTCTATATACTTTTACAATTTGTCTGGCAGCAGATTTACTAGCTCCATATGGACTTCTTGGTTTAGCTGGATGTTTTTCGTCTTGTGGAGTATATTCTACATTGCCATATTCTTCACTGCTACCAGCATTATAAAATCTACAATTTGGTTTGTGTTGTCTAATAGCTTCTAAAATATGAATTACACCAGTTGTGTTACATTCCCAAGTTTGTGCTGGAAAGTCCCACGATGAACCAACAAATGTCTGAGCAGCTAAATTAATAAAGTAGTCTGGCTTAATTTGCTCGATAGTCTTAGATATACTATGTGCATCACTCAAATCAAAATTAATCAGTTTAAATCTTGGTTCATTATCTAAATGTTTAAGATTGTCATGATTCTTATTACTAAGTCGTCTTGCACCCCCAAACACAGTATAGTCTGTGTTTTTAAGTAGATAATCTACCATATGACTTCCATCTTGACCTGTAACGCCGGTGACAAATACAGTTTTTTTATCATTCATAAACTTTTGTGCGTCAGATATATTGTATATTTCCATAAATTTATTCTAAATCATCATCTTCGTCGTCATATTCTTCATTATTTAAATAGTCAGGTCCGATATTAGAATCTTTTTTATATTTCTTTTGAAATCTAGTAATATCTCTTTGTTGAATATCGTTCATTGAAATTATCAATTGAATTAATATTAATATTTGTTCTTTTGTAAGTTTCTCTTCTTTTATAAGGTCTGTGAAATAAAAAGCCATTCCGGTTAATGTCTTTTTTATTTTAATAGGAATTTTATTAAATGGATCTGAGTCTGGAATTTTATTTGCTGACTTGGTTGATCGTTTAGTTCTTTTTTTTGACTGTTTGCCATTGATTATCAACCCTGGAATTTCTTCTTTGTTAATTGATGATTTTGTTTGTAGTAAAATTAATTGTTCCAATTTTCTATTGACTTCATCTTCATCTCCATCACATGATTCCATTAAAGATTCTTTTATTTTATTAATATCTTTAATTTTAACTTTCTTTGCTACATGAAAGTTACTAAGAATTCCGTGTCTGGATAATAAGTGATCAAATTCATCCATATCAAAATCTTTGTTTCAAAATCTTTTTACTGTCTTGTAAAGTATCTGGATCAAATGACTTCGGTCCACGATTTATATACCCTTTACCAGATGTAAAAGTACAGTTGTAACATAGTAATCTCATATTCTCTAACTTATGGTTTTTATTATTTCCATCATCAAAATTTAATAACAGCGGAATTTTTCCATCAGTTAATCTCCTTTCTGAGAAACCACATTGTTCACACTCTGCTTTCTTTATATTGGATCTAATTAATTTATCTTTAAGTCTATGTATAGGAAACTCAGGCCATTTTCCTTGTAGAATGTCTTGAATAGGATATTTACCTTTATTTGGATTAATAGGAGACCTTGGCGTTTTTTGTGTTGGATCTTTCTTTTTAATTGGCCAACCTGGTGTAGTATGAATTCCATACTTCTTCGCATACTTTTTAAACGTGGGATATGTTACGCCAAGTCTTTTAGCTGCTTTTAAAGCTGATGGAGATTTTTCTAATGCTTCTTTAATATCTGACTCCATCAATGGTTGAGTTTTTGGACCATGGGTATTACGTTTAGGATAAAGTTGTTCACTAAATTCTTTATCTAAATGTGGTATTTCAACACCGTTATCACGCAACATTTTATATTGATCTAATTCTTTACGAACTTCATCGCCAATATTGTTTAAACTATACAATTCTTCTACTTTGGCCTTTAATGAATCTAACTCAGCCAATTTTTTATTGATGTCGTTTATATCAAAATTTTCACTCATTGGTATAAGATGCGGATAATGGTTCTTTTGCTAAATCAACTTGTACACTTTTTAAAAATATATTTCTAAGTATCTCTGCTTTTTTAGGACTACCAGCATTTTGTAGTATTTTATAAGTATTAATATATCTGGACGGGGTATTCTTTTTTGATTTTAAAACTTTCGTACAAACCATAACGGGATTAACTAATAAATCTTTATGTACATCATTTAATAATCCCATTTTTATTTCTAATGCTTGAGTACATGCTTCCACATAAGGATCATCAAAAACTTCTTCATTTACAGCGACAATTATATTCCAATCCGCTGTATTAACTTTATAACTTCCCATGTTATCTTTTTTCTTCTTTGACATAAGTTAAATCTCCATCATTTAATAAATCTAAATTTTCCAATTTTTGATTAACAATTTTACAAACTTCTTCTTCAACTGTATTTGCCACAAACACAATTTTTTGTATGCTTTTTGTTTTAGCACTATCACGCCAAACTCGTCCAGTAGATTGACGCATTAAGACTGCTGAATATGACGGACAGATTAACGACATCCTTGGATAGTTTCCATTTAAATCGTGTAAACTTAATCCGGCACCCCCTGCCGCAATGTTAACTAATATAACACGTTCTTTATCAGATTGAAAGTCATCAACAGCTTTATTTCTTTTTTTATCACTAACCTTACCATTTACAATACATTTAGTATCAAGTCTATCACTTAATGCATTAATTGTCTCTGTGAAATTACAAAAGATTACAACACTCATATTGTTCTCCAATGCTTCTTCAGCCATATCTATGATAAGGGGAACTTTAAACATTTCAACTTTTTGTCTTGCACGAAGAATTGCAGTCATTTTAGTTTGACCTTTATCACGTTTCGTTACTTTTTCAATTTTGAGAAGTTCCAAACGCATTTCATCGTAAACACTATTGATATTATCAACATCGTCTTTGTCCATTTCATAAGTTTCTGCTGATATTTGACTTTCTGGAAAATTTGGAATTGTATCTCTAGTTAATCTCACACCTCTGTTTATAAAGATATCTTCGTGAAGTTTTTTCAATGCGTTTTTATCACCAGTAAATTCTAAACCAAATCTTCCCTTTATAACGCCATGTTCATATGCCCAATCATAATATTGTTTATTTCCTTTAAACAACTTAATACTTTCACCGACAGTTCTTAACTCTAAAGGATTTGTTGCCATTGTTGCTGAACAAAACAACATTTTGTAACCTGCTTTTAAAGCTGCTTTACACGTTTCACTATTTTTTGTTTTTGCATTTTTAAGTTTTTGAGCTTCATCCCAGACAATTAATGTGCTCTTGGGTATTTTCCAAACAAATTCTTTTCTTCTTGTGTCTCTTCTTTTAACATATGAAGCAATCAAACTGTCAGACTTTCCAATTCTTAATGCTTCGTAGTTAATAATGCCAATACAATCACTCCACATATCAAAATGATTTTTAATTACACGTCTCCAAGATTCTTTAACTGCTTTTGGACAAACAACTAAAATATCCATTTTTAGTTCTCTAGCAACTCCACAAGCTGTATATGTTTTTCCAACACCAACGTCACTGCCATCAACACCCGATCCCCACTTTTTTATTGATGCAACTAATTTAGAAACTGCAGTAACTTGCCATGGTCTTAAACCAGAATCTTGTTTTACTTTATAATCTGGAAGAGGTTCAACAACTTTTTTCTTTTTTAAGCTGTCTAAATTTTTATGAGAAGTTCCAGCGGTCTTGACGGAAAATTCTTTTATGTCTGACTTGACTTCAATTAATATCCAATCATTATCACGTTTTACAACACGAAATCCTTTGTTTCGCATTGAAAATTTATTTACATTCCACCAAGAAAAAAAATGAGGTCTATACTGTATGGGAATAACCCACTCTCTTGTATAATATTTTTCTTCTTTGTCGATTACTTCAATTGGATCAGACCACTTTATATCCAAATTTATCATAACGACTTTTAATCACCCATTTCATCTTTATATCTAACGGTTCTCGCATATTCATGAATACTACATCTTTTAAGTCTGCCATCATCAAGAACACGTCCCATATCGATATCATTGGATAACAGTTGTGCGAAGTTTTGACCATCATTATCATCGTATCCATAACCAATGCTGATCATTTCATCCATATACGATTTTCTTGTTCGCTTGTGAAGCCTAACACATAGACCTTCTAAATATTGTACAACTTCTCGCACATTATTTTTGTATACAAGCATGTTAACCGTTTTGTCTTTTATATAATACCTTGTCATAATAACGTTATTTTACATATAAATATACGAATGTCAAATACAATTATTATTATAAATTATTATATTGTGAAGAATTTAATTTGAAAACCAAGCTTTGATCGCCTCATTTAATGAATTAATAGAGTCTAAAGTTTCTTTATAACTCACTCTTACTGGAGATTGTCCTTTGCCACCTTGACCTTTTTTACCTCTGCCAGCTTTTCGTTGAGCAGATTTTTTTCTTTTTACCCAATTAGCAATTGCTTTCTTTCCACCTTTGGATCTTAATCTAGCAGCATACTTTTTTCCTAAACAAGCAGAATAACTTGATCCCTTTTCAGCATCTCCACACTTTCCAACCTTTTTCCCAGTGCTATCATATCTGTCCCATCCGCCACCTGTAGAACTTCCAACGGAACCTTTCCCAAACCAAGCTCTTAATCCGCCTGAATACTCTTCAAGTTCATTAGATTCATTAATAAAATGACTGTCCATGTTTATAAATATAAAATTTACACATTATATGCTTAATTTAATAAACTGTCGTTGTAATGCAAAAAACACTTTTAATTTTTTTTGTGAAACTCCATGGAATTATTATATTTTTAATATTTATTATATATCAAAAAGGATCATCATAGAAACGACATATGCCAAATAAGTATGACATAATATTTACGCAGAGAGATAGTACAAACTCTTACTTCGTAGAAAAAACAGTATCCGGTTCAAATAAATTTATTGCTACTAATGCTTCTGGTGTATTGTACGGTGCTGATAAGAACACTGTACTATCAGGAAGTGTCCTAAGTGCTTCTGGTTTGTATGTACCATCATCCGGTGTAGTTAATTTCCAAGGATCAGCTTCAATTGGATATATTACTGGCACAATAACAAATGCAATTTCAGCTAGTTGGGCACCTTCTAGTGGTGGAGGAGGCACTACACTTTATACTGGCTCTACTTATCCAATTACTAGTAGTTGGTCGCAAAATGCAAAAACTGCTTCTTATTTAACTGGAACGATTGAATCTGCTAGTTACGCGTTGACTGCTAGTTACGCTTTAAACGGTGGAGGCGGTGGCGGTGGTACAACTCTTTACACAGGGTCAACATATCCTATAACTTCTAGTTGGTCTGAAAATTCTAGTACATCTTCATATGTTGCTGCAGGAAATGTTTCTGGAACTGTTACTAGTGCTAGTTATTCTTTAACTGCTAGTTACGCTTTAAATGCTTCCTCTGGCACTAGTTTACAAACGGGATCTACTTATCCTATAACTTCTAGTTGGTCTACAAATACTGTAAGTGCATCTTATGCTCCAATAGACACATCATTCAGTTCTAGTATAGTAAGTCAGCTGAACAGTAAACAAGTAGCTCTAACAACTGGATCAGTGTATCCAATCACCGCTAGTTATGCTTTGTATGCTGTAAATGATATTAGCGGCAGCGGAACCACAATTTACACAGGCAGTACTTATCCAATCACCAGTAGTTGGTCCGAGAATACAGTAAGTGCTTCTTATGCTCCTACAAATACAGCCTTTAGTTCCAGTATAGTAAGTCAATTAAGTGGAAAACAATCCACTTTATCTACTGGTTCCTTATACCCTATTACTTCTAGTTGGTCACAAAATGCTAGTGTTGCAACATCTGCTACCTCAGCAACTAGCGCGAGTTATTCTTTAACTGCTAGTTACGCTTTAAACGGAGGAGGAAGTGGTGGGACTACACTTTATACAGGCAGTACATACCCAATAACTTCTAGTTGGTCTGAGAACACAGTAAGTGCTTCTTATGCTCCTACAAACACAGCTTTTAGTTCTAGTATAGTAAGTCAGCTGAACAGTAAACAAGTAGCTTTAGCAACTGGATCGGTGTACCCAATTACAGCCAGTTATGCTTTGTATGCTGTAAATGATATTAGCGGCAGTGGGACTACACTTTATACTGGGTCTACGTATCCAATTACTAGTAGCTGGTCAGAAAATACAGTAAGTGCTTCTTATGCTCCTACAAACACAGCTTTTAGTTCTAGTGTATCAAGTCAGTTAACTAGTAAACAAACTACTTTACAAACCGGGTCAGTATATCCTCTCACTGCTAGTTGGGCAGAAAATGCTGGAAGTGCTAGTCTTGCTATTTTAGCTGTGACTGCGAGAACAGCTTCTTATGTGGAAGCTTCAAATGTTTCTGGGACTGTTAATAGTGCAAGTTACGCATTAACTGCTAGTTATGCTTTGAACGGTGGAAGTGGTGGAACTTCATTACAAACAGGTTCTACTTATCCAATAACAAGTAGTTGGGCTGTAAACGCTTTAACTTCTAGTATCGCATCGACTGCTACATCGGCAACCAGTGCAAGTTACTCTTTAACCGCCAGTTATGCTCTAAATGGTGGTGGAGGTGGTGGTACTACACTATATACTGGCAGTACTTATCCTATTACAAGTAGTTTCGCTGTTACCGCTAGTTATGCTCTAAATGCTGGATCTGCTGGAAGTCAAATATCTAGTACTGATGGTAATACT
>Ga0099848_1000560_pt1 | contig 17645 bp, 26 predicted proteins | sample CB_VirMetaG_3_FD_78179 | JGI IMG/M metagenome (GOLD analysis project Ga0099848, IMG submission 78179) | Freshwater to marine saline gradient viral communities from Chesapeake Bay - CB_1508_1S Viral MetaG | ecosystem: Environmental > Aquatic > Marine > Coastal | place: USA: Chesapeake Bay...
CTGCTAGACAGAAATCATTTAAGGCTAGACACGCTAAGAACATAGCTAAAGGAAAGATGTCAGCAGCTTACTGGGCAGATAAGGTGAAATGGTAATGAAACAAGGATTATATTATAACATCAATAAGCGTAAGAAGGCTGGTACTTCTCGTCCTAAATCTAAAAGCACAGTAAGTCCAGAGGCATATGCAAACATGAAGAAGGGCTTTCCTAAGAAGAAAAAGGGTAAGTAATGGAAGACATTAACAAACAGATAGGTAGGCTTGAGGCTAACGTAGAAGAGCTACAGCGTCAGATGTCTGAGCTACGTCAGGACGTTAAGGATATGTCTGCTGTTGTTACCAAGTGGAAAGGTGCTGGTGCTTTATTGCTTATCCTAGGTGCTTCCTTTGGTTGGATAGTGGACGCTTTATTTAAGAAGATGTCATAGGAGTATTTATGTTAGAGACATTATTAGGCGGTGTGTTTGGAGGAGTGCTACGATTAGCTCCTGAGGTCTTTAAAATATTTGATGCTAAAGACTCTAGGAAACATGAGTTAGCAATGATGAGTGCTGAGATGGAGTTCGCTAAGATTAAAGGCGAGATGCAACTCAAGGAGACAGAAGCAACACTGACCATTGCTGAACTAGATGCTATGAAAGAAGCATTTAAGGAACAGGCATCGACTGCTGGTAAGTCTTACAAATGGGTAGCTGCTGTGTCAGGTCTGGTTAGACCATTGGTTACCTACTGGTTTGTTGGTGTTTATTCTGCTACTAAGATAGCTGCTTACACAATAGCAACTAGTCAAGGTGGGATATGGAATGAAGTGTTAATTAGTATGTGGGGCAAAGAAGACATGGCTATCCTCAACTTACTATTGACATTTTACTTTGTAGGTAGGGTTTACGATAGGAAGTCATAATGGACGCTTTTGACATAGCTGTAGAGTTATGCAAAGAGTTTGAAGGCTTTAGACATAAACCTTATATTTGTCCTGCTGGAGTGCCTACCATTGGTTATGGGACAACCAGATACCTAGACGGTACTCCAGTACAGATGTCAGACCTAGCTATTACTTATGGCAAAGCTGAGAAGCTGTTAAGGAATGACTTAGTAAGTTGTTACAAAAGCATGATTAAGTATTGCCCTCACATGGTGACTGAAACGCCTAGTAGACAGGCAGCTATTATGAGTTGGGTATATAACTTAGGTGCTGGTAGGCTAAAGGTTTCAACCATGAGAAAGCGGATTAATGCTAAAGACTGGGATCTAGCAGCTTATGAGTTAAAACGTTGGGTTAGAGGTGGTGGTAGAATATTACCGGGGCTAGTTAGACGCAGAGAAGCTGAAGCTAACTTATTAATTTCTTGACTTTTCTTTTAAAATGTGATATAATATGGCTAGAACAGTAAGTGCAGTAAAAACATTAAATTCTAGTAGTGTCCCTAGTGCTACAACTAAACAGTTGTTATACAAAGTTCCACCTAAGAATACTGGGCTATGGAACATGATGTATATTATTAGTCTTGTTAGTAACGAGACACCTAAAGTATATTGGTACGACTCTACTACTACTAATGAATACTTTATTGTTGGTGGTAAGAATTTAGGTGTTGGTGAGTATGTGCTGTTGTCTGATGCTCATGTAGCTTTAAAAGAAAATGATGAAATCAGAATACAAAATACAGGAACTAACGATGTAACTTATGTAGCAACGATAGAACTAAGACCAGCAGAAGCTATACAATTTCATGGATAATAATATATGAATACTTGTCCTACTTGTCCGTATCCTAAAAAATGTAAGACAGCAGGTAAGTGTTTATTACAATCAATGACCAAAACCAAAAAAGGAAATTAAGATGCCAATGAAAAAAGTAAAACGTACTGATATGCGTAAAAAAACTACTCAGAATGAAGGTATGAGTTCTAACTGGTTTCCAGAAGTAGGCAAGACAGTAAAAAAACCAGTAAAGAAACCAGCAAAGAAAAAATAATGCCACTCAAGAAAGGTAAGTCTAAAAAAGCCATCAGTGAGAACATTAGCATGATGGTAAAAGAAGGCAAACCACAGAAACAAGCAGTGGCTATTGCGCTATCTAAAGCCAGAAAGAGTAAGAAGAAATGAACTACTTAGAACTCGTTAAAGATGTATTAGTCAGGTTAAGAGAAGACGATGGTATTACTGCTGTTACCGATACTCCTTACGCTAAGTTAATTGGTAAATACATTAACGATGCTAAAAGATTTGTAGAGGATTCATACCAGTGGAATGCACTGTCTGAGACATTAACTGTTACTACAGCTAATGATTTGTTTAACTATGTGATGACAGGTTCTGGTCAAAGGTTTAAGGTTATTGATGTAATCAACAGTGAAGATGATTTGTTCTTGAGCTATGTACCGTTTCACAAGATGAACAATTGGTTCTTGAATCAGTCTCCACAAAAAGGTTCACCAATGTACTATAACTTTAACGGTGTAGATTCTAATGGAGACACGCAAGTTGATGTATATCCTGTTCCTGATGGTGCTTATAATATTTACTTTAACATTTATAAACCTCAAGCTGCGTTAAGTGAAGGGGCTGATACTCTTAAAGTACCAGAAGATCCAGTTATTAAGTATGCCTATGCAATGGCTACAGCAGAGCGTGGTGAGGATCAAGGATTGTCAGTATCAGAAGCTAGGGCGTTAGCAGATCAATCGCTAGCGGATGCTATAGCTATCGAGAATGGCAGGTATAGAGACGAATACATCTGGCAATCAATCTAATGGCTAAACCTTTACTTACAACTACGATATCAGCACCGGGCTTTCTTGGTATTAACACCCAAGAGAGTAGTGTTGATCTGTCATCGGGCTACGCACTAGAGGCGTACAACTGTGTCATAGATAAGTTTGGTAGGATTGGTGCTAGAAAAGGTTGGGTTAAACAGAACAGTTCTACTAACGCTGATCTTGGTACTAATGATATTGAGTTTATATTTGATTTACCAGAGACAGGTACAGTAATACTAGGAGGTAATAATAAATTATTTACATTTGCTAGTAGCACAATAACTACTGCTGTTGTTAGAAATGATGCTGATAGTGCAGATATTGCTTACAGTATATCTGGAAATGATTGGTCAGCATCTAGTATTGTGTATGGTGAAGGACCAGACATTAAACCTCATGCGTACTTAGCGCAAGCTGACCATTTACCATTGGTGTATCATCAATTAGGTGCAAGTCACGCTCATAGTGGTAACTATGGTTTTAATAGATTAATGGATTGTGGATCAGTTCCTACGACTTATTCAGGATCACCCACTAACTTTAAACCTAACGTAGTATTGGGAGCATATGGACGTACTTGGTGGGCAGATATTTCTGGAGATAAGCAGACTGTGTACTTCAGCGCATTACTGGATGGATCAGACTTGTCTACCGGTGATTCAGGTTACCTTTCTTTGGTAGATGTATTTCCTAATGGAGATGAAATAGTAGGACTAGCAGCACACAACGGTTTCTTAATTATCTTTGGTAAGAGAAACATTGCTGTATATTCTAATCCTATTGATGTCACATCCTTAACATTAGCTGATTTGATTACTAACGTAGGATGTATCGCTAGAGATAGTATTGTTAATACTGGTACAGATGTGATGTTCTTGTCTGATACTGGGGTAAGAAGTATTGCTCGTGTTATTCAAGAAAAGTCAGCACCTATTAACGATATATCTTTTAATGTTAGAGATGACTTAGTTGCTTTTGTAAACTCTGAAACAAAAATAAAAATTAAAGCAGTATATTACCCTACAGACGCTTTTTATATACTGTCACTTCCTACTACTAAGTATGTTTATTGTTTTGATTTAAGGGCTAGATTAGAAAATGGAGCAGCAAGAGTAACTATTTGGGATAGTATAGAACCTACAGCATTGCACGTTACTTATACTGGTGATCTGTTATTAGGTAAAGAAGGTTATCTTGGTAAGTACACAGGGCATCTTGATAATACTTCTACTTATAAGATGCGTTATTACACTAATCACTTTGATTTAGGTAGTCCTACATCATTAAAGTTTTTAAAGAAAGCTAACTTTACTGTAGTTGGTGGTGTTGGACAAAATGTATTTGTTAAATACGGTTTTGATTATGTAGCTTCTTATAGAGATATTCGTAAGTCATTAACTGCTGGATCAGTGTACGAATATAATATAGCTAAGTTTGGTGTTAGCGGTGTTTCAGTAGTAGGTAGTCAAGTTTTTGATAGTACAAATTCAAACCCTCAGTATAATACTATTACTGATACAGATGGTACGCACTATCAAGTAGCGTTTAAATCTGTTTTAGATTCTACTAATGGATATGATTTACCTCATCAAGTAAAACTATCTGGTGGTTATTACTATGTTCCAGATACTAACGCAGGAGAAGTTTCTAACGCTACGGTTTATTTAAAGAGTGCTGACGCTTTGTCAGAATACTCTAGCGGACTAGCACTAGAAGAAGTACGCTCTAATCTTGGTGGATCAGGTTCAATCATACAGTTAGGATTTGAGGCAGACATAAACCAAAACCCGTTGTCAATTCAAAAGATAGATGTTTACGTTAAAACAGGTAAAACAGTTTAAGGAATAGAAGATGTCAAATTATACAAAGGCAACTAATTTTACAGCTAAAGACAGTTTAAATACTGGCAATGTCGGTAAGATTGTAAAAGGTTCAGAGATTGATGCAGAATTTGTAGCTATTGCTTCTGCTATTTCATCTAAAGCTAATTTAGATTCTCCTAATTTTACTGGTACACCTGCTTTACCTACAGGCACGACAGCTATACTGCAAACAACTGGTAATAGTTCTCAAGCTGTAGCTACTACATCGTTTGTTCAACAAGAACTTGGAACTTTAGGATCTCTTGCTTCGCTTAATACTGTTAATGACGGTAATTGGTCTGGTACTGATTTAGCTGTAGCAAATGGTGGTACAGGTGCTTCAACTGCTTCTGATGCTAGAACTAATTTAGGAGTAGCTATTGGTACTAATGTATTAGGTTATGTAGCTCCCGGTACTAGTGGTAATGTTTTGACATCTAATGGTAGTGCGTGGGTATCTCAAGCGTTAGCAAGTACTGCTGTTAGTGGTACTTCAAGTACAACAGGTGTCTCTGGAAATACAGAACAACAACTATTAGAAGTTACAGTAACACCTGCTTCTGCAAGTAGTAAATTTCTTGTTATGGGTTGCGCTTCATTAAGTTGTTCAGGAGGCGGTGGTAATGGTGGATTAGCTAGGTTGTATAGAAATACAACAAGTTTAGGAATTCAACAACAAAATTACCATGCTACCTCTCAAGGATTTCACGCTTCTCTAGCACCTAGTATTCTGGATTCTCCAAGCACTACAAGTTCTATTACTTATAGACTTAAAGTAGAAAGAGTAGATAACTGTAACTGGTCTACTATTGGTGGATATAGCTTAACTGTAATTGAATTTAAATAATTGAGAGACTTATATGAATAATAGACACTTAGCCATATTAAATCTATACCCTAATGTTGTCAGTGTTTTTGAAGGCAAAGGTGCGTTTGATGCTAATGGCAATTTAGTAACTGTTGACGATGCTGCTGTTAATGTAGAAGTAAAAAGATTGCAAGTAAAGGAAAACAGAGCTAAGGCTTATCCTCCAATGCAAGATTACTTAGATGGTATTGTCAAAGGAGATCAAGCTCAGATTGATGAGTATATCGCTAAATGTTTAGACGTAAAAGAAACTTATCCTAAACCATAATGGACTCAGGAAATACTTTATTAGTGCATTTTGATAATCTTAAATTACCAGTAGAAGCACAAGAATGGTTACTTGATTATTGGAATGTTATTCAAGGTTTAGATGATTGGAAAGACAACGATCCAGTTGATGACATAGAAAAAGAAAAAGTTATATATCAAGTGTTAGTTAATATGCCAGCAAATCCTTTTTTTAGACTTAATGCTTATGCTCTACTACCAGTTATGTCAAACATGGTTTTGAAATGGATAGGTGCAAATAAGCTAGAAGATAAAAAAGAACAGCTAAACAAGGCTTATATGTGGAGAGCTGCATATTACGATGTTATTTTGGAAGTAGTAAAGTTAGTTCATGGTTATAAAGTTGCAGCAGAAGCAGCTTCTTATGTAGCTAAAATGTATGGTGAAAAATTTGAAGAGTATATAAAGGAGTTCAGAGATGCCTGATCCAGTATCAGCTACCGTTGGCAGTGCCGTTGTTGGCGGTTTTATGCAAAATAGGGCAGCCAGCAAACAAGCTGCTGCTATGAATCAACAAGCTGCTGCACAGGTAGAAGCTGCCCGTATAGCTGCTGAAGAAGCTAGATTTAGACCAGTAGGTATTACTACTAGGTTTGGTTCTGCTACGCCTCAATTCAATGAAGAAGGAAGGTTATCAGGCTACACTTATCAAGCTACTCCAGAACTACAAGCATTACAAAATCAACTATCTGGTTTGTATGGCGGTAGTTTAGGTCAAGCTGAACGTGCTGCTGCTCTACAACCACAGTTTGAACAAGCTGCTACTGGTTTGTTTGGTCTTGGTCAGCAGTATATGGCACAAACACCAGAAGAGCTACGCCAGCGTTATATGCAGCAACAAATGGATGTATTACGTCCTTATGATGTTGAAGAAGAACAACGTCTAGCTGCATCAGTATTTGGTCGTGGTAGAGGTGGTTTAAGTGTTGGAGCAGGTGGTCAACCAGAACTAAAAGCTCTTGCTGAATCACGAAGACGTAGAGATTTACAACTAGCTGCAGGTGCTGAACAAGCTGCACAACAACAGTTAGATTTTGGTACTGGATTGTTTAATCAAGCTGCTGGATTGCTTGGTACTGGTTACCAAACTCAACAAGCTGCTCTTTCTCCTTTCCAAGCTCAGTTCCAGTTAGGTACTCAACTAGAAGACATAGCTAGACAACCTATGGATATTGGTACTGCCTTAGGACAACAAGTTACTTCTGCTAATGCAAGAGCAGGGGAACTATTAAGTCAAGGTATGAGCAGTGCTGCTCAATTACAATCTGCTGGTCAACAAGCTAAAGCTTCTGGTCTAGCTTCTCTTGGTCAAGGTGTTGCTGGTTTGGGTCAACAATATGCTCAATATCAACAACAACAAGAACAAAATCAAATATTAAGAGATTGGTTAATGAGTGGAAGACAACCAACAGTTTATTCTCAACCAGCAAGTATGTTTAATGCCCCAGTAAATCAAAGTGGTATGCCTATTTTAGGCGGATCTACAATATTTGGTTAGTAAGGAGTTTAAAAAATTATGGCTAATTTATTTGGACCATCGCCTACAGAAATAATGGCTGCTAGGCAAAAAGAACTAGAGGACAGACAACAAGCTGAATATATGGCTATGTTGCAAACTGCTCAAACTCCTGCTGAACGTACTTATATGATGGCTGGTAGAACATTGTCACAAGCTTTATCACCATTAATTGGTGGTGGTGCAGGTGCTAATGATCCTATGCTTCAACAAGCTAGAGTTACTCAAACTATATTAAGTAAATATGGTCCTGATTCTTTAAATGATCCAGAAGCTTTATCAGCAATGTCTAGAGATTTTGCTTCTTTTGGAATGAATAATGAAGCAATTCAGCTAGCTGGTAGAGCTACTGATTTAAGAAAGAATCAACCTGATGCCTATATAACTGCTACTGGTGCAGATATAATGGATAAATTTAAGGGACAGATTACTGGATTAAACAAAGAAGCTACCTATAGAGTTAATGTTAAAACAGGAGATGTTAAAGAATTAGATTCTAATTTAACTGTTGGAACTATACCACCCGGTTTTAGATTGGTAAAAACTGCTCAAGGAATAGAGTTACAACCAATAACAAACAGAGCAGAAGAAGAAAGACAATTTAGAACAGCAGTAGATACTGCGTCTAAAGCTTCTTTTAGTAGAAGAAATATTGCTGATGCAATGAGAATTATTGAAGATAATGGTTGGTTAAGAGTTTGGAATGGAGTTTTATTTAGATTAATGACACCAGATACTTGGCTTGGGAAAATTGTTCCAACTGAGGCTGGTAATTTAGTTGGAACTGTTCAATCACTTAATTCACAAATTGCTTTACAATCTTTGGCTGACTTGAAAGAATTATCAAAAAGTGGAGCAAGTGGTTTAGGTGCAGTAAATATGAGAGAATGGGGAGCATTAGAATCTGCATTAAGAAGTTTAGATCCTAAAAAGCTAACAATTACTGCTCTATATAAAAACTTAAAAGAAATAGATCAACATTTTAAAAATATTATTGATGCTGCAATAAATCAAGAAGATCCTGCTAAGGCTTCAGAAGCTGTAAAAATATTAAAACAATCTGGTTTTATTCCTGAAGATTATTTTCCTGACGGAGGAATGTCTATTCAAGAAAAAAATCAAGATCCTTTAGGTTTGTTGTAATAAAAATAATTAATAGGAAAAAATATGGCTATATCTTCTTTTAGCGAAGTTAGGAAGAAATATCCTCAGTATGATCAAATACCTGACGGAGAACTTTCTTTTAGATTATGGAGCAAATATTATAAAGATAGAGTTCCAATGGGAGAGTTCGCTTCTTTAGTTAAGATGAACGATGATCAGTTTGGTCAGATGATAGCTTATGGAAAATCTCTTGGATATGAGCCTACAACTAAAACATCTGCTGAAGGCGTTGATCCTGAAGAACAAAAACTTTTACAATTCTTTGAAGGACAAACATTAAACTTTGGCGATGAAGGTATTGCAGCTATAACAGCTACTTTAGAGTCTCTTAGAAATATTCGTTCTGGTAGATCACCTGATTGGCTTAAAAATTATAAAACTTATAAAGCAGAGTTATTAAGCTCATTAAAAGAATATCAAAAAAACTTTCCAGTAGAATCCACTATGTTTGAAATAGGTGGTGGTTTTGCTAGTCCATTAATTCTTTATAACGGACCAAAAGCTTTAATAGATTTATATAATAAAGGCGGAAGACTTACAAGATCGACAATTACTGGTTTAAAATCTTTTGCTGGTGGAGCTACTTATGGTGCTGGTAGTGCAGAATCTATGGAAGATGTTGTTGAAAGAGCTACTACAGATGGTTTAGCTAGTTTATTTGCAACTCCAGTAGGTACTTTAGTAACATCAATGTTAAGAAAACTTAAAAAAGGAAGTTTTTTAGCTAATGGTTTTGACGAAATGTCAATACGACCTACACTAGAAAAAGCAAAAGATAATATAAAAAAAGCTTATGATCTTTTAGACGAATCTGGTTTTAAATTTAAAGCTGATGATTTTCAAACAGCTTATATAGAAGCTTTACAATCTGTAGATGAAAAAGCTTTAACAAAAATATATGGAAACTTAGACCCAAAAACTAATAATCCATACGAACGTGCTTTGCTTTATTTAAACGAGCAATCGTTATTAGATCAAACTCCTACTAACATGGAAAGAGTTCGTCAAAGATTATGGCAATTTGCTACAGACCCAAAATTGTCTCAAGCAGATCGAGATTCTGTAAAACAAATATATTATAAAATATCACAGTTTGTAGACAATAGTTTACCAAAAGATGGAGAAGGAAAAACATTAGCTGACGCTGCTAGACTAGCTGCAAGTCAATATAAAAAAGCTAAACTAGCTTCAGACGCTTTTACTAAAGCTGCAGAAAAAGCACAAAATTCTAAAGACCCTGTTGAAGTTTATAGAAAAGCAGTTCAATATTTATTAAATAATCAAGAAGTAAAAGACCATTTTACAGAAGAACAAATAAAACAATTAGAAAAACTAGCTAAAGGTAATTTTACTAGAGACTTCAGGCAGATGGTTGGTAGATATGCTCCTAGTTCTAACAATATGTTAATGTTAATGCACGGGTTTGGTTTTATGATGGACCCAACTTTCTTAGCTATTACTGCTGGAACAACTGCTGCTCAAAGATCTGTAAGAAAAGAACTTGAAAAAGAATCTTTTGATTTGATATCTGACTTAACTAATTTGTCTAAAGAAAAAGCACAAGTGTTACCGCCATTGTTCTCAAGACAATTTGGATTAGGTGCAACGATGGCTTACGAAAGACCTGAAGCTGTTGATGAAATGTTTGTAACTCCTTTGCCTTAGGGAATTTAAATGGCTAATAAATTACTTGAAAAACTAGCTGAGTTTGGTATTGGTGTTAAAGGTCCGATACAAAAAGAAATAGAGTCTAATCCTTATTTAACTTGGATGCATAAAGGACCGGGTCAAGGACCAATGACTCCTGAAATAATGAAAGCTAAAAAAGAATACTATGGTAAAAAGAAAACTAAAAAAGAAGAACCACTTAGTATACTTCAACAATATAATTTAGTTAATAAAACATTAGAAGATGAAAACAATAATTTATTAGTTTTAAATGCTGAAAGGCAGGACACTGATGCGTCTATGAACGCTATTCAAAACAGTATTCAAAGAATAGATGGATTAGAAAGAATAAGAGATTATTTAACTGTAAAGTTAGATGAACAAGGGTACATGGACAGAACACCACCTCAAATTGATTGGAAGTCGGCTGGTCCGTTATTAGGTACTCAAGCTATGACAATGCCTATGGTTAGTGTTCCTCAACCAGAAATACAACAAGAAGATGTTCGAGAGATACGAAGAGAATTACCGCCTAGTGTTGAAAAGCCCTTAGATGATTTAATAGAAAGAACAACTGTTGATAATAGCGATCTCAGCGGTGGGCTAATGCCTTATCGTCCAATAGTAGATTACTTACAGATAAACAAAGCTATTGAAGCTGCTAGCGAAGCTTTAGTAAAAGATCAAATGGAAAGTCCGATTCATGCCGGTACTGGAAGAGATCCAATTTATTTTGGTCAATCAGGAGCTGGTGGATCAGAAATGTTTAGGGCTTACGAAGAAGAATCTCGTAGAAGAGCAATTAGAAATGCGCCAACAGATTTACTAGACGTAGCTGTAGAAGCAGATAGAGGAGTTCCTCAACAAAATAAATTTAATGGTTTGTTAACAAGACCAGAAACTGTAATTCCTTCAGCACCTAAAGCTACAGATATTGTTCCTAGTGTTCGTCAACCAGAAATAACAGCACCTAAAGTAGAGCCAGTTATTGCTGATGAACAGCGACCAGTAAATATACAATCTACTGTAGATTTACCTATTACTTATACTTACGAAAGCTACAAACCTGATCCAAAACATGGATTAGTTTACGGAAAAACAGCTACCAAAACAGCAAACGAACGTTTTGAAAAATCTAAAAAAGATAAAAAAGAATTTAAAGAATTTGAAGGAATTGTTTTACACCATGATCTTGGTAAGAAATCAATAACTAGAAAGCTTGATTACTATGGTACTTATGATGATAAAAGAATAAATAAAGAAGGTAAACTTGATCCGGGGTTTTATGGCTATCACTTTGCTATAGATGAAAAAGGCAATGTATACCAAGTAGCTCCTTTAAACAAAAGAACTAATCACATGGGTTCGGAAGCTAAACCAGAAGTAGATAAAAAATTTAAAACTAAGTTTAGTAATGCTAATACTATTGGAATTGCTTATCTAGGTTCTAATGGTGGAGTTAATGAGGAAATGACACCTGCTGCTATTAGAGCGCAAAATGCTTTGATAGAAAAATTAGTAAAACAATTCAACATCAATAGTGACGCTGTGTTTGCACATACTGATATATCTACTGGAAAATCTGCAACTGAAGGCAAAGGAGCAGTGCAGGCTTGGCAAACTTACATAACTGATAGAAACGCTATACCAAGTTCAAGAGCTATTCCGACAAATTAAGGAATATATCTTCAACCTTCATAGCTTCTTCTTCTCTACGTCTCCACTCGTCCCACGACTGAGCAGGTTTCTTTCCTGCCCATTGCCATTGACAGTGATGCCATAGTTCGTGGGCGAGGATATGGTCTTTATACATTCCCGGTTTAACGTATATCACACCAATATCCCCAGCCAAATAGAAGGTATTGTTACTAGAAGTAATAACAAAATCTTCTGGATAACAGTTTAGCGTAGCTAAAAACGCTATGACTGTCTCTAACATCTAGATCTCGCAAACCCCTGCTGTGCAAGCCAGTTGTTGTACGCCCTCGACGTTATCATCATCTTCCACTAACTCATCCCAATAGATATTAGTAGGCATCTTGTCTAGAAGATCATTGTATTGTTCTTCAGTACATTCTTCGTAGGGTGCTTGTTTGTATGTTCCGCCATCATGCGGTAAGAAACTAACACCACTAATATCATCAAAATTCTTCCAAACCCACGCACCGACTTCTACCCATTCATCTTCCTTTACAGAAATAGTTACAGATGGTTTATGTTCACACCAATGTTTCTGGTATGTCATCCACAATTCTAAATGCTCTATAGCTGTTAGATCATCTCTGAGTAAAGCAGATTCCGGTGCTTTCTTAGGGAAGCTAAACACTATAGTAGATTCTGGTCTCATAACACAATCTTCTGACGGAACACCTTTCTCCGTCATAAATGTCGTGATAGGGTCTTTCTTATCTCCTCGTATGCGCCTGATGTAATAACGGCTATGTCTCGGATGAATACCACTGGCAGAATCAACAAGCTGGCTAACAGTCCCAGAAGGCTTAACACAAGTAATGGAAGTAGAAGGATTAACATTAAGATCGCTTGCATACTGTAAGTTCGTTTCGACAGCGTGCTGCCTAAGTCTTCCAAGTAACGTCTTGGTTTGTTCATTATTATCTCCTAATAGTTTATTATCTAAGATACCAGTTAATGATACACCAAGTAATCTTTCCTCTTCAGTATTCCTTTGCCATATCTTTCTCAGATACGGAAAGTGAGTCATAGTAGACTGGTACGTTCCTAGTATTGTAGCTAGTTCTACTTTACGTTCAAGATCATAAATACTATCAGATTCTCTAACCACTACTTCAGATAGATTACAGAATTGATAAGGTCTAAGAATAATCTCTGAACATGGATTAGTGCCAAACTCTTGCTCGTAATCTCTACGTCCATTCTTTTTAGATTGCTCTACTGCAGCTTCACGATTAAAGATACCACGTTCACCTGAGTGAGACTGATATAAGCTAGTCCATTCGTTCATAAACTGACCAACATCAGGTTTGCAGCTATAAACAGCAGAGTTATTAGCTAATGCTCTTTGTGGGTTATCAGTCCACCATGCACCAGTCTTAGCATGACGCATCTTATCATCATCAAGATCAGATAGAGAGATCATAGCTGAACGTCTAACACCACCAACAACTACGACTTCTGCTACCTTACACATAATATCGTGACACTCTAGCGTAGTTAGTTTACGTCCTGCTGATCCTTTAAACTTACGCACTACAAATTCAAACAGTTCTTGTAGCGGTTTAGGACCACTAGCTCTACCACCAAAGGTCTTGAGTCTAGCACCTGCTGGTCTGATCTTAGACAGATCCCATTTAGGTATCTCGCCAGAGTAGAGCAAAGCAATAACTTGTCGTAATGATTTAGCCCAGCCCTCTTTACTATCAGACACAACAACAGTGGTATCACTATCAAACATCTTCTCTGGAACATCTGGTAACTGGTCTATATACTTATGTTCAACGCTAAACCCTACACCAGTACCGCATAGCAATATATACATAGCTTCGTCAAAAGCTTTAGGATCATCAACAGGCAAATAGCTACAGTTATACCCTGCCGTATTGTCTCTCTCAAGGGCTTTTCCGGCTGTCATGATTGAGCGCATGGAGGGGACTACCTCTAGATTTTTAATCGCCTGAGAGAGATCCTCGTAGGTCTCAGATGGTATTCTGTAGTTATGTTTAGATTCTAGGTGTTTAGCCATAAAATCCATATATCTATCTACGGTTTCTTCCCAGTTTTCTCTGCGCTTATCTTCTTGTAAGAATCGAGAATATCTCGACTTAGCTATAAATTGTTGATAAAGATCCATTACTCTATTTCCCTTATAAGTTTATCTATTCGTAATTCAACTATATCCTCAAATCTGTCAACTATATCATCACTAGTTATTTCTAGTAATTCTACCAGTTCAAGTTCATCAAAGTCTTTTAACTTTTCTAACAGTTCAGGGAGCGTTATCGGTTTCATGCTTCTCTAGTTCCTCTATTTCCATAACTGCTAATGTAGCATACCCACTTATATCTCGCCAAGAATCATCATAATAATAATTACCATTTAGAATCCTAGCAATCTTGTTAGCGATCATATCTAAACTTTCTCTAGCAAATGCAGGCATGATTTTATAATTAGGAGATTCTTTCATTACCTTCTTAATGTCCTGACTAATCTGACTAACAATACTATATTGTCCGTACATATCTTCACGAACATTAAGTAGTTCTTTTACTTCCATACTGTCTCCTCAAATAAGTTAAGCTAACTGGCATCTCGTCAAAGCTACCATCTTGCACTTCATTTAACATCCATATACCTGACCAGCTACCATTGGTTTGTGGAGTAAGATAATCTTCATCATGTTGATAACAAATACCAGCAAAGATACCAGTAATACGACTACCATCTGCACGTTTACTAAACGCTATAGCTCGATCCTGAACGTGACCCATAACGCATGACATATGTTTCTTAGATAAAAGTAAGTTAGGGCTGCTTACTGATCGACCCATAACTCCTGAAGTAAAGTAATGACTGTAAGCTATTCCATTTATAACCACTACTTCCAAGAAGTCATGCACTTCCCAGCCAAATAAATCAAGATTAAAATCACTATAACCTACTAACCCTTCAAGCTTTCTATCAGAGTTTATAGCTCTTTCAATTCTTTGCTCGTGGTTACCAAGTAAGAATACCATTCTAGGATTCCATATCTTACGTTTACCACGTTTTAACTTTTTCTGTTCATCTATGATAGGTTTCATCAACCTTCCCATAGCTTTGTTACCTGCTGCTATATCTGCTTGGTAAGTTCTACCTTCAAATGATTTTTTACCAACATCGTAGATAGACAAACTAGGCATATCCCAGTGATCTCCTAGATGGATAATAACATCTGGTTTTTTATCAGCTGCATATTTACCGACCCATTCTAAATGTTCAATAGGATGACCGGGTTTGCATTGTGTATCAGGAATGATTAAATGTCTCATGCTGCCCTCTTTAGCAGTTGTATGAAATATTCTGCATCTATTACTACCAACGGTTTAGAATAATTCTGTTTGATTACAACAACAGGTTCTCTATCTTCAGGGCAATTATCTATGGCTTGAGAATAGAAAGAGTACACGCCTATTGTGCTTCTTGATTTACACTCTATTGATATACCTAACTTATCTCCAGCTGCTTGTGAGAAAAGAATATCTTCCCCACTAGCGCCCATACTAGTAGACCTTACGTCGTCTTTGGAAAAGGCAAATTCCTCGACGAGGTTGTCCCTAAACCATTGCTGTAGTTTTCTTCCTTTTGCTTTTGCGCTTTGTGTTTTGATGGTTTCTTCCTTCCTAAAAACTTATCTAGTTTATATCTCTTGATCTTAATAATCCAACCTTTAGGAATATGTATTCTAGAATTAGATTCAAGACCTGACCAACAAACTGCTACTGTTATTGCTTTCTTATCTTCTGCTACGACAAAACCAATAGTAAAGACACGATGAATATCAGTTTCTTCTGTTAGTTCCCAACCTGCATCCGCACAGGCATCATCCCATTCAATATAAACTACTTGAGGGACGGTTGCCAGATTTGATTTTTTTCCCTTCTTATCCATAGTAATTGCGCTCTTTCAGTTAATAACTCAAGGTTATCCTCATACGCTTTTAATACAGCATCGAATAATTGTCTTTCGTTATGACAGTCTTTAAGAAGTTTCTCTGCTTTCTTTGGTCCTACTCCTCGAATACCCTGAATGTTGTCAACACGATCTCCAGTAAGTATTTGAGAATAAAAGTTTTTTATAGCTTGCTCTTCGCTAACATAATAAAGATTATCCTTGACAAAGTTATAGTGCCATCCTCGTAACATATCAAGGTCTTTATCTAACGAAACAATACAATAAGCATCAGGGTGCATAGAATAAGCCTGAATACCTATTGCATCGTCCGCTTCCTGCTCTTCAATCAAATCGAAACACCATCGCCTTAAAAGGTATTCCCGTAAAGAGTCGTAATGAACAGGTTTTGCAGCACCATCACGATTACCTTTGTAGGGAGCTTCTTTAGCGATTTCATTTCTAAAGTTTGAGCTACCAGTAATGTAACCTTCATAACTCATCACATAAGACGGGCTAAGAAGTTTATCGATGAAGTTACTCATTCTAGCGATAGCAAATTTCTCTTCATCATCATTACTGGCAAACCCAATACGATACACCAGTATGTCACCGTCAATCAGTGCTTTCGCATTATTGAGAGACGGCTTCACGTTTATACCGCTTCCATATCTGCTTCGTTATATTCGATCAGATCAGTTACGGTTATTGCGCTTATACCAGCATTGATACCTTTATCAAAACCATTTATGTAAGGTTTGATTGTGGCAATACCTTTAGAACCATTCTTGATTCTACAAGTAATCTCGTTACCTTCTTCATCATATGCTTTGATTTCATACTTAGAAGATTTAGGAGTGATGTACTTACCCTGATCCGGTTTATCTGGATGAGAATGAACAGAAAGTCCAGCATCTTCTAGCATAGTTACAGCTTTATCAGATAAGTTACAAATAGCAACTTGATACTTGTTTGTGTTTTTGTTTTTCTTGGTCAATTCAGCCCAAAAAATATCGCCTTTTACTCGTACTGGTTTTAGTTTCATTTTAGTTTCCTTTTAGTGTGTTTCAGCCCAGTTTTTACCTACTTTAAACTCACCATCTAGTGGGCAGTTTAGACCTAGATGGCTACCAGCTTGCCGGATAGCTTGTACTGCTAGTACACCAACCGTATCAGCAAGTTCTTGGTTCGTTTCAATCTGCCATTCGTCATGAACATTAGCGACAAAATGGGCATCTATTATAAGATTTTTTAGCTTTCTTTGCAAGAGAATTAATCCTTGTTTCATAACAATTGCACCAGCCCCTTGTAGCAAGGTATTTAGGGCTGCGTGTTGTGACCTAACGTGCAGTTTCCTACCGTCTAGACCCTTTAGCCAGCCCTTCGAGGAGTTATAATCTACCTTCTTTCTTAGCTCGTTTAAAGCCGGTGTATTGGCTAGAAACTTGTCTATAAGTTCCTTACCTTGAATATGATTACCACCAACAATAGACCCTATCTTAGTAGCCCCAGCTCCATACAAAAAAGCATATATGAATGTTTTTGCATGATCCCTGTTAGTTAGCCCAGCAGCCTTCATATTCTTAGTATGAATATCACCTTCCAATATCTCTTTAGTGTATTCTGGATCGTTCATATAACTAGCCAGTAAACGTAACTCTAATTGGGCAGCATCAGCACCTACCAATACCTTACCATCGTCAACAGTCCAACATGATCGACATTCTAAACCAAACGGGCTACCAACTCTAGGTACTTGTGCCATGTTCGGATTGTTATGCGTCATTCGTCCTGTGATTGCTCCGTTCGTGATGACCGAACCATGTACCCTGTCGGAGTTATCAGTATTTTCAAGCCACGATTCAACTTGAGCCACCCGTTTCTGAACAA
>Ga0099848_1000561_pt1 | contig 17594 bp, 28 predicted proteins | sample CB_VirMetaG_3_FD_78179 | JGI IMG/M metagenome (GOLD analysis project Ga0099848, IMG submission 78179) | Freshwater to marine saline gradient viral communities from Chesapeake Bay - CB_1508_1S Viral MetaG | ecosystem: Environmental > Aquatic > Marine > Coastal | place: USA: Chesapeake Bay...
AACAGGTATATTTAACCAAACTGAATTATAATGTAAAGAAACATAAATTTCACCGTTTTGGGTTAACCATATATCAGATACATTTGCAGAACTTCCATTTACCGTAAATGAAATGTTCTTTGTGTTTATAGCATCTCTCATGCTTACCAAGGATTTGTACTTTGTAACCCAAGCTGTTTTGCAAATAGATGAATATAACATGCCCAAAATCCTGCTTTATCAGGATCCATCTTTTCTTTACTGTCACAGCGATGTCTTGCCCAAAAACTTGCGGCTGCACCAGGATCATCATTTTTTACAGATAGATTAGGATCTCCCCATTCGATTTTCTTAGCAACGATTTCACCGGTTTCTTTATCAATTCTTCCACTATTTCGGTAAACAATAAACTTTTTATTTCCACCTCTTTCAGGAGAATCTAATTTAACCTTTTTGGTTCTGCCGCTATTACGATCTTTATAGATAGCATCTTTACCAACTTCAAGGTTTTTTGCCATCCAACCACTTGGTCCTTTAAGAATAATGTTGCCTTCATCCCAATACTGTTTTACCTCCTCAAAAAGGTCAGCATATGATTGGGATCCTAATCGGTATACACTATTGCTTAGATCAAGACCATTTTCAATATGATACTTAAGTCCTTCTGAAACTTTGTGATAATCGTTAAAGCTTTTTATGAATTTCATAAGCTAGTTAAATATTCTTGTACACCTTCTTCTATTCCTAATGCATAACTCCAGGTTTCTTCGGCTACTTTCATTTCATTAGGATTACTAAATGTAATAAGTGGCCAATAGATAGTATCAGCAGTTATTCCTGGTGTTGGAAATGTTACTTCATAATACTTATTACCCTTTTCACAAAATGCATGTACAATTAATGACTCAGTATAAAGAGTATTTAGATTTTTCTTTTCAAGAACAATTCCGCCGATAGTTTTAGCATCATTTTCAGCTGCCCATACTGTAGCATTTCCAAAACATTGGCTTCTTTGTAATTGTGCATTAACCCAAGTTGCTTTTTCTCTTTTTGATATATCATCTAATACGCATACGGTCAATGCAGTTTTATTAATGAAATTAGAAGAAGTTACAAAACCGTCTGCATCCTTTTTATAATCTTTAAACCAACCTGGCCATGTACTAGGATCTCTTTCCTTCCACATATTTGCAAGTTCATCGGCTTCTGCTAAAGCACCTTTACCAACTGGAGTTTTCATCCATTTGCCGGTTTTTAAAATAGAAAGAGTCTTTCGTTTTATGGCAGAATCTCCTACCCTTGCGTACATTAGGTTACCACCAAGCCCAGTACTATAAATAGTTTCATTAAGTGGATTAAAGCTTTCGTATGTTTTAATGTATTTCATCTTGGAGTTTTTCTTGAAAAGATGTTATCTTCTATGTTAATATCAATCTTTAACTTTTTAGCGATACTGCTTATATCATTAACAATTTTATTTGCAATGTTAATGTCTTCTTCGGTTCTTAACGAAAATATCATAGACCATGAAAAATACCATTCACCTGGATCTGCATATGATTCTTTTGGGACAGCGTTAGATATATGTTTCATATTTTTCCTCTTTTTACTCTATTTCTAGATATACTGTTTAAGTATTCTATTTCGTCTTTATTCAATTTGCTACTAAGCAGCTTTTGCCATTTACCTCTTTGTTGGCTGTCGGGTAAATTTAAGAACTGTAAAATTTCTGGATCGTCTTTAAGTCTATCCAATATTTTGTTTACTTTTCTGTCTCTTCTCCAATCATTCCACCATTGTTTAAGAGAAATATCATTCCCGCCTCCAATAAAACCACCGATTTTAGCCAGGGCCAATGCTAACATAGTAGTTGTTGATTGCATAAGAAGCATTTCTATAGAAGAAGCGTCTTCATTTAATTCAGATTGGATTTTTCTCATGACTGCACCTAACATCAATGGGTCTGTGGAATACCCAAGTTTTTTAAGAGCTGATTTAATCTTGTTTTTATTCTGCAAGTCAGCATAATCTACAATATCGTAAACTTCCGCCGCAATATCATAAATCTTATCGTTTTCAGAAATGAACTGTTCGAATAGCTTGATGTGTTTCATAAATAAGATGATAATTTTTTATCAGCAGGTACTACCACTGATAAGATCCATTTTTTAAGATCTGTACGATCCTTTTTGTTATGCCACATCGCTAAAATTTCATTTTTTCTAGACTCACCCTTAGTATTCATAAACACATGATTCTCTATATGATAAGGTTTTATTCCAATTTCTTTTACAAGCCACTGTCTCAACTCAATTTCATCAGCAGGTTTGAATTTTTTCACTCTTCCTTCATTTAAGAAGTTTTCAAATGCTTTTAAATGTTTCATGGTTTATGCTTTTTTTAGTTTTTTATCATGACCACCTTTAATCACTTCTTGAGCCACATCGGCATCTGCTCCATAAGATCCTTTTGGACCACCTTTCTTAGGATCATCTATAGGTCTGCCCCATGTACCAGGTGCTTTAGTAAGAAAACTGTTTAATCTGGCATATCCCCATTGTTCTTGACCAGCACCAGGACGGTGACCACTTTTCCAAGCTGCCATTCCGCGGCGCATCACTATTCTAAGAAGAGGAACTGGTACTCCAGTTTCTTCGCTCTTCTTTTTTAATGCCTTTTCGATTTCTTTGCTATCTATAGGACTTCTATCACCAGCAGCTTTATCGGATTCATTAACAGATTCATCCTTGTAAAGATCTTCATAATCTTTGGTATGTTTGGACTTTTTAAGAAGTTTCTTTCCCTTAGTATCACCTGGTAGTGGTTGATATGCATCAGGATCATCATCTGATAAATCGGCTTGCTTTTTCATTTGAGCAGCCTTTTTTCTTGCGGTAGAAGTACTTATGCCCTTGTAATAACCATGATCCTCGATCTTATCTTCGAAATCTTCTTCTTTCTTTTCGTTAATAAATTGCTGATATGATGGGATGTATTTCAAAATTCAGATTGTTTTTTTATATATCTGAATCCAGATACATCTTAATCCTTTTTGTAATTTCTTTATTTTGATAATGAAATCCCATCAAAACCCACTCATCATCAAAAATAATATCTCTAACCTCAGCTGCTAAACCATTCTCTAAAATAAGGGCGTCAGCTCCACTCGTAAATAATCGAGTAACAGAGCTGACGCCTTCAGATTTATAGACTTCAATGATTAAGGAGTTGGTTATATGTCTCCTATGAAATCCCATAACTTATACTTGTGGATCAACCTCATCGGCAATTTTATAACGATCGTCTTCTTCGTCAGTATCATTTTCATACTGACCTGAATCAAGAATTTGATCAAGCTTGGCAAGTTCTTGGTGAATATCACGAAGACCTTGGTTATCACTCTGTACTTGATTTACTGCTCTTGAGATTTCTTCACCAACTGCGGCCATAAGTTCTACAAAGTTTCTAGCTTCAAAGAAACCTTGACCAGTCATTCTGGTCATCATTTGCCAAAGAATAGCAATGTTAGCAGATCTCAATTTTACTACTCCATCAAATTCTTTATCCTTTGTGATCTCCTTCTGTTCACGAAGATTATGATATAGCATAATCAAACCCGCTGCAGTTGTATGACTCCAAGGAGAATCTTTTTCAAGAAATTTAAGAAGTCTATCAAAAATTTTCTTACTGCCAAAATTGATTGAGTATTCAGTTTCTTGCATTTTTTTAACAAGATCATTACTCTTAGCGGTTAATTTTCTGTGTTCAGCTAAAAGCTCACTCTTTTTATGAGCTGTTACTTCAGCCATGTTTTCTTGGGTATCTTCTACCACTTCCATTTTTGTTTCCATTTCTTCTGACATATTATTCTTCATTTTGATTTTTACTTAATCCTAGTCCAAACATTGGGTTAAAGTCATTATTAATATGACCGCACTTTGCACACTCCATTGAATCCATTGGAATGACATGATCCTGTCCATCCGGTGAAACGAATCTACTGACCTTTCTTAAGAAGAATACAGGTCTAAATGTTTCGTTACCACATTCATCGCATGTGATTGCCAATGTTTTTGTTATATCAATACCACCACCTTCCATTGATTTTGTTTTTTATTATATAGCACACAGGTTAATTGTTTAATGAACCGTGATGATCTTTACTTAAAGTAAATCTTGATTTTACTAAGTTAAATTGCCATTCATTATCGATATCGAATGCTTCTTCTTCTGGTATTTCAAATATCATAGGATCCTCTTTTACAAATTTACCCATATGAATTAAGTTTTCTTTAAGTCTATCCATTGATCCTGCATATAAACAATGAGCAGCCTCATAATATTCATTTAATGTTTGTGTTTGAAAGTCATTCGATGTTTTGTAATTTAAAATGTCTCTTTTGTTATCCCAGAGTATATTTCTACGGCATACAGCCGACATCATACCATTGCATTCATTATTTATGAATGAGTCTATAAAATTATCAATTGTCTTTGGTTTTAAAAAAGGGCAGCATGCACTAATTATAATGTAGTGATCAAAGTCTAAATTATGCCATTCAAAAATCTTTAATAAATCAGTGGATTCATTTGCAGATTCTTTGGATCTTTTAAATATGTTTACACCTTTAGATTTTGCAACATTAATAAGAGGGGTTTCATTTATTGAAACAAAGAAATTTTTATGAGGTATTTTTGAATTTTTTACTATATCTATGACATTGGAAAATAAAGTAACACCTTTTGAAATTTCACGTGTCATTTTATTTTTTACACGCGTTGATCCTGTTCTTGCTTGAACTATGAACAGAATCCGATTAATATCTTTCAAGTGCTTCATTTATTTCTGTATAAGTAAAGTATTTAGTAGTTTTTGAAAAGTTTTCAGGAATTACTGATATGATATTAATCCCTAATGTCTTAGACCATTTAGACCAGTTTTTCATACCTTCATCATAACCAGGTCTACCTGCACCGATAGAGGTATTTTTAATGTCGAAGAATCTTGGACCAGTTCCTTCAAACCCAACGTAGATTATGTTTCTAAATCCTAAGAAGTGAGCAAGCGGAAGAATAAATGATGATAGTTTATTTTCTGTCATATACATACCACTCTCAAGCTTATGATGCTTAGGTAAATCTATCCTAGAAGAATTATATGAACTACCAACAACAAATCCAAATGATGTTCTTTTAGTAGGATCCTTCATTATAAGTTCTTTATTTTCCCATGACAATGCCTTTATCGACGTGCTTTTTGGTATGTAAAACGGTATGCGTGTATTTATATTTTTTAGTAAATTATGATAATCATAAAAATTACATAAACTATTTCCAAAATATTTCCTGAAATTTACACCATCACCTACTAAGCCCTGATGTATGATAGGTATAATTTGTTGGGTACTATTTTTTAGATATTGTAAACCTTCCATTGCTGCACTTGGATCTAGCCAAGTCCAATAGGTAGGATTTATTCCATACATTTTAGTTATATGTGGAAACGTGTTATGAAATGCTAATGTAGTTTTATTGTTAAGTCTTTGTATAGCATTTTTTGGTAATTTAGTTATTCCATAACCTGTACCTAATACCCAAAGTGAATCCGTATTTCTCTTTATGTTAGTTAAGTTTTCAAAGGAAGAAAATGTAAATTTATACGAATCTGCATGTAACCTTTCATTCGCCATGTTTGTTTTTTTATTTACTTTGTGTATTTGGTTTGTAGGTTTAATTATAAGTCTGGATCGACGATATACTTGATGAAAATCTTCGTTAGATTTTACCTTAATTATTTTTCTTTTAGACATCATCAATAGTATCTAATAAACCTCTTTTAATTAAAGTTAATAATTCGTCAACCTTTTCACTAACATGTAGACTAGAATTAAAATGAAGACCCTTATAAACTGGTCTTTTTGTAAAAATTCGTTTTGTGTATTGTGGTCTAACTTGCAAAAGATCTATATTAGAGGTTTTAATTTCATATGTGAAATGTAATTCAGATTCACCTAACATATCTTCATGTAATTTTTCGCCAGGTCTTAATCCAATAACATCATACTCAGGTGTTTTTTGTAAAAGTTCACCTAATGCATTTATACACGATGGCAATGTATATGATTTAATTTTAGGTATAAATACTTCACCACCTTCGGAAAGGTGTAATGAATTAAGAACAACATCAACAGCATCACTTAGTGTGAATAAGAATCTTGTCATTTCAGTTGATGTAACTTTAAGTTTCTTATTTGAGTTTATTAGATCCACCCAAAGAGGAATGAATGAACCTCTTGATGCAATTACATTACCATACCTTACTGATGAAAAGATTGTATGATCTGAATAATAGTCATAGTTTGTAAATATACGTTCGGCTATAAATTTACTTGATCCATATACATTAACAGGTTCACATGCTTTATCTGTTGATACAAGTATACATTTGCTAACTTTATGTTGTAATGATACTTTTGCAACATTTTCAGATCCATTTGTATTAGTTTTTATGCATTCAGTTGGATTAAGCTCCATGTCATCAATCCTTTTTAAGGCAGCAGCATGAATTACATAATCAGGTTTAACTATTCCGAACACGTGATTTAATCTATCATAATCTCTAATATCTCCAACAAAGCATGTTACATTGGGATTATGCCCAAATGAAAGTGCATGTTTGCCTTCATCTCTACTGTAAACATAAATTTGATTTTCTTGATTTTCTGATAATCTTTTTACTAAAGCCTTTCCTAGTGAACCTGCGCCACCTGTTATAAGATATTTTTTCATTTTAAGTATTTATGTATTTTTGTAAGATTAGTAGGAACTAATGAAGTTATACAACCACCTCTTCTTTTAAATAATTCATTCCATTTTTTAAGTATAGTATAATTCATAATAGCCCTTGCAGGATCAGGTGCACCGTGTTGAGTATATGGACCAAAACTACGATATTTTGCCTCCGATGCATCGCTAGGTTTTCTATACCAATGACCAGTTTTATGATTATAATCTGTTCCTAATAAAAAGACTTTCTTATATCCTAATTTATATGCCATTGGTAATGCTAACATACTTAGTTTATTTTCTACTCCGTTAATAAAACTTGGATCGCATTTTCCTAATAAAAATCTGCTGTCAAAACTCATATCATTTGGGACTTTTATTATTTTCGCACCGCCATTTTCAAATTTTCTTAAAAGAGGCTTTAGGGCCTTTGCGCGCTCTTTTAACTTACCGTTATATTTTCCTGCGGTTACATCATATACAGTTTGGTGCATCAAAAATAGTGTATCTGATACAGATTTCTTTATATCACCTGAGAGAATGTCAGTTTCTGTAAATATTCCCCAAAATTCGGTTGGATCTAATGTAACATTATATGTTGCATAAATCCCTTTCATTGTTGGTAAATAGTACCAACATCTATTTATAGTCATGGTATCATTATCACCAATTATAGATTTAATGTCAACATCTCTAATTGACCCGCCACTTCCTATAATATAAAGCGGCTTATCTTTAAGATTACATGATAAGCCGCATTCACTTTTATTGTGGAAATCCATGAAATATGATTCGAATGATTCCATTATCTTTTTATATTTATTTCTATCCCTAATTGCGAAAAGAATGTTAAGAATGGTCTTTCAATGTTTTTGGCATTCTTTAATTCACTTATCATACCAGTACTAATTTTATCACTTTTATAAAAGTGACTTTTATTGGTAAGATCTGCATCCCATCCATAGGTAGTTATATTTTTACAACCTAAGTGATATGCTAAATAAAAACCAAGTTCATACATAATTCCTGGACCCCAAGGTCTAGTGTATGAATTTTCTAATAAGTACTTTTTGAAATTTTTAGTTTTAAATAATGCTTCTTTACCACTAAACGCAAAACCTATGTCATGATATTTATGCCTTTCATTACCTCTAAAAATTTCTAAAACAAATGGCTTATTTTTCGAATAGTCATATTGTTGAATATTAATGAAATTTAGTATATGATATTGAGCATTTGGCACCAATGATAATGCTTGTTTAACTGCTATGATAATTTTATCATTTCCTATTTTTTTGATTTCATCCTCATATTTTATAACACTAGGACCACATGCAACTATTACACAATCTTTACCGATGTGAGTATTTTTTAATAAGTTTAGTTTTTGCTGATTAATCATTATTCGCTAAAAGTTTTGATAAATTACCTATTTCATCGTCACTATTTGTGATGCGCTTAAAAACTTCCCTAGTTTCATTAGGAGCATGCTTAAAGGCTATTCTTAATATGTCCATCCAATTTACATTATTCTTATTTCTTATTTTTTGAATAGCGTCTATGATTTCTAAATCAGAAGGCTTTTTAATAAATCTAAGAGTATTACTTTTATCTGATAATAAAGTAAAGCCACAGGATGTAACCATTTTTATTGATGGTGTGTTTTTTTCTTTTATCTGTGCTATATAAACTGACGGGTACATAGATACAAAAGTGCTAAGAATTTTAGTACCATAGCCATATCCTCTTTGTGAAGGTGCTATAATCCATGATAATTCTTTAGAGTTATCATCATTGATGTCTACTCTTATTGTGCCGATTGGAATGTTATTTATTTCTGCAATGTAGATTTCTCTCAACCGAGATGCTAAACTTTTATGAAACCATTCCAAATGATCCTCGATAGAAATTACTTTATCATTAAATGAATTTGCTCGAGTTAATTCATCATTTCTCCAATTTAATAAAAGTTCTGCATCATTTATTGTTGCTAGTCTTATATTCATAATATACTTATTGTAACAAATATTTTTGATCAGTGCTTAAAGAGTTAAATGATTTACTATTATAATCTATAGTATTTACTTTGGGATTATGATTAAATGTAGCAAGTGTTTTAAGCTTAGTTATTATCGGAGCATCAGCTTTTAAATAATTACACTGTGTCATGAGTCTAATTCCGTCTTGTACTAAACCTCCTCTATGTATTCCATTAGTATTTATGAAATGAACAGTACCAGGTTCACCTACTGCAGATACTACTTCTTCTTTAGGTATAGGGTATTTAAACTTAGCATTAGGTCCACCCGTACCTCGACCAGGTGGAGTTGTCATATTTGGTAATATATCTCCATATTCTCCTCCATGCTGGGTTTTTTTACAGTATTGTAGTGCCCCGTTATTTAACGTAATGTTTGAAAAATTGATAAAAACTTTAAATGTTTTATAATCTTCCTGATCGCGGTGCCAATACTGGGATGCCATAGTTTTTTGTATACCATTTTTAGGATGAGCCCACAGTAAAATGTTTCTTACTTTAGGTAACTCCCCATAAAATAACTTAGCTATATCTATAAAAGGTTGTTGTAAGTATAATTTAACTAAGCTATCGTCGGTATTAAGCCCTCTTTTTAAAAGTTCATATTGTGTTACTTCATACCATTTAGATCTATCTTTTATAGGGTTTCCTATATTAATTCTTCTGAATCTTTCTTTAACATAATCTCTAGCTAATATATCTTCATATAGTTCTTGTGTTTGATAAAAATATTGTAGCTGTTTTTCATTTAGAATATCAGAAACATGAGTTTTAAATATACCTTCTTTTTTGACTGTATCTACTATTTGTTGATGTAAAGTATTCATATTAGAAGTGTTTTATTATTGATTTATATAAGGGTATTATGCTATTTGACAATGATGTTCTTTCCATAACATCATTTAGCATTTTCATTGCAGAGTTACCAATAGGCCCATTATAAGTTTCGGTTACATATGACATCATATTCGTTACAGTCTCATAACTAGCATCTTTTAATAAATAAGGGTATGACTCATCTAAAATATCTTGGACAGACCAATCATAGGTTGTTATAATTAAGGAGCCCATAGCAGCGGCAACTGATACTTTTGTTGCAGGTTTAAAACAGTATTCCCACGAATCTTTATTTCTTATATTTAATTGAACACCATTTATGGGTTTATCTAAATAGTATGCTTTATTACTACCATGTCTATGAGAATCCAATAGCCTATCAGATTTCAATCTATCAATATGTAAACAATTTTGATTTTTATGACCTACATAGCCAAGATAGTAAAAATATGGTGATTTACTATAATTTTTTGTTGGTAGATTTGTAAACCTATCCTCCCAATGATGCGGGATTACAAAAATTGGTTTTTTAGGATCTTTGTCTATTTTATGATACCACCACTCTTTCATTTTTTGATTATTTACAATATAACCATCATAATAATCTACAAAAACTTTAGGGAAAAAATTTGGCTGATTTTCATTTTTTGAACTATTATATTTTTGTACATCCAACCAATCTATTACATCAAGTAAAACCACATTATTATTAGATTTAAGTCTTCGTAACATTGTAAAATTAGATGCATCTTGTTTTAAAATAACAACAATTGAGTCTTTTACATCCAAATTTGGTAATATGTGCTTAGTGAAAGACCCGGATAATCCTTTGGATATCCAGCCGCCTCTCATTCCACTAGAGTTCCATTCACCCCCTCTACTAAAATAAATATTCTTCATATTATTTATTGTTGCTAGTCTTAGATTCATAGTAAGATGGTATGTTATTTTTTAATATTTGCGTATCTTCTTTTACTTCATATTCTATTTTATGTCCTAATACGTTAAAAAAATCAATAGCGGGAATTGCTCCTTCTAAAAAAGGTCTTTTTGTGGTGATATTATCAATTGTTAAAATTTCACCAGATTGTATATTTCTTTTAGCTATTACGGAGCGCATTGCATTCTTAAAACCTTGTTCAGATTTAGTGTAGTTATTTGATTTAGTACCTTTACATACTTCAGCATATCTTATGTAATCAATCATTTGCTTTAGTTCATTTGGTTCAATTGCAAATGGATGATCAGGTCCTGGTAGTTTTTTGCTTAATGTAAAATGTTTTTCAATTACAGTAGCCCCCGCAGATACGGCCAAAGCTGGAGTTAATGGTGATAATGTATGATCGGATAATCCAGTTTTATATCTGGTATCCGAAGACATAAGTCTAATTGTATCTAAATTTATATCTTCAGGTGGTGTTGGGTATGCATTATTACAATGTAAAAATGTGATATCATTAACTCCACGTCTATTTCCTATTTCCAGGATTGTAGAAATTAAAGAAAGGTCTGAGCCAATTCCCAATGAAACAATAATAGGTAAACCAGATTGACATACCATATCGACAAATCTTAAATCAGTTGATTCAAATCCTGCTATTTTAAGTCGCTTAACCCCTAAGTTTACTAATTCATCTACAGCCTTTTCATCAAAAGGCGTTGACATAAACTCTATCCCAGCGTCATCGCAGTATTGTTTTAGGTCTTTTTGCCATTCTCTAGGTAATTCAATATCCTTTATAAGTTTGTTAACATTTTTATATCCAGCAAAGTTAGGTGTATTTGATGCATATAATGTTTCTGATGAATATGTTTGAAATTTAACAGCATTTGCACCAGAATCCTTTGCGACATCTATTAGTGATAATGCTTGATTAAAATCTCTATTGTGATTTGCACCAGCCTCAGCAATCACAAATGTTTTCGTCAATCCTTGCATGTAATGGAATATTTAATATTTTATGATGTATTTTTTCCAAATTAGGTAAGCGTGTAGTCTTATCATCCCAGTATGTTGTTTTATGTAACATTGGGTAATGTTTTCCCCAACCGGTCTTACTTATGATTTCGTCTGCGTTATCAGTTAAAGTTGTTCCCATGTAGTAAGAAGAATTATTATCATGAGATATCATAGGAATTTTACTAGAAATACTTATGAATCGTTCTTTGCGTTCTTGTAATAATTTATCATAATGCTTTATACTTTCTAATGCTATAGTTGCATTCAGATTATTCATATAGAATTTAAACCCACTTTGATTAATATCATATGAATTTCCTAAAGGGATTCTACCAAAATTTCTGTAACTATTAAAAAATTCTATTGCTTTCTGTTCGTTAGTAGAAATCATCCCACCGTCTGATGATGCTATAGGCTTAAACGGATGAAATGAAGTGAACATAAAATCACCAATCATAGAAGTCTTTGGGTTATGAGCAGCATCAATTACGATAATTTCATCCCCATGTGTTTTCCAATTAGTGATTTCATTAACACCACCATATAGAATAGGCATTATTACCTGTTTTCTATGCGATTTTGTTTTCCGTTTAAATAGATTTGAACGTTCAATATAATCATCACAATCAAATAACAGTTTATCATTTATATCTACCCAAATAACATTATGATTATTTTCTTTTGCTGCCCAAGCAGGACTGGCAAAACCTAAAGATGTTGTGTATACATCGCATGAGCCATACATTTCATACAAATAAGAAAATATCATATATGCACTTGCACTTGCTGAATTAGTAGAAGAATGATACTTATATGAAGTATTAAATTTACCAAAAGCTTCTTCAAACTTTATTACATTTTCACCAAACCCAATTACACCGCTATTAAGCACATCTGTAATTTTGCTTAAATCATATTTAGAAAAATCAGTTTCAAAAAGCTTCATATAATTGTTTTACTTGTTTTGTATATTCTCTCAACAGTTTCTTTAACATAATTTGCACCTCTACTATAATGACTGCCCCAGCCCTTTCTTTTATTTTCTTCGCTTAGCCTTTTAGCCATTGCATTATGTCTATTATTAACATAATTGAAGTCAAGATACTTGAAGTGTAACAGCTTTAGTGGTGAGCTATATGGATTTCCTTTAGGATATGACCAAACCGGGCCTTGTATAATTTGTTGAGGATTATGGTGACACCCTGCAAACCAATTCATTTCTGTAACTTTATCTGGTTTAAATATGATCTTTTTAGATTCATTATCATGAAAAAGACCTTTCTTACAAACATCGTATAGTTGTCCTTTTGTATGAGGAAATTTTAAGGATGCCATTTCAAATCCAGCTGGTTGAAACATGCTGTATCTTGAATGTTCAGTTAAGAATCCTTTAAGATCTTTGTGATATATGAATTCATCAATATCTCCAACAATTACATAATCAGCCTTACCTCTAGCTTCTTTCCATGCATGATTTTTGATCTTTAAATATTCGCTATCCCGAATTTCACCATTTGTATCAAATGATCTAAGTTCACATTTTGGATGGTTCTTAATAATATCTCTAGAAGAATCTGTTGACATATTATCATAAATGATAATCTTATCGCATATATTTTCATAATGCCTAAGATAGTACGGCAACATTACTTCCTCATTCCAACATATTGCATATGCCCATATTTTCATCATCTTCTACTTTTTTTGCCACCGCCATGATGACCTATATTATATCTCTTAAGTCTTAAATGCAAGAATCCCATACTGGACAAAAACTTACCAAAGTCACTATCTAAGTGTACTAATTGACGAAATTCACTACGATTTATATATTTCTCTAATAAACTTGGCTCCCATACCGAAAATAGGAAAGGCACCGCATGTGTTTTTGATATGTCACCATACGTTGCATTCTTTTCATAAATAGGATCGGTATGCCAGTGATTATGTGTTGGGTAACAATATTCACCATTCCATTTGTACATTGGAGAAACACTTGCAATTGCACGACCATGATCTCTTTCTTTAATGAATACATCTAACATTGCTTTAAATGTATGAATATCAGGTATAGCGTCAGTTTCCCAAATAGCCGTTATGGTTGGTGAAAACTTCTTTCCAACATTTACAGCTTCATTTAATGCAGCTTTAAGAGAACCTCCCATTTCTTGTCGTATATACTTAACCTTATCTGCTGTAAGAGTTTTCAGATAATTTGAAGAAGAGATTAAAGATCCATTATCAGAAATAACGATCATCCAGTTATCACAGAATAGTTCAGGTAAGTTATCGCTTGCGAATTTTTTTAATCTTTTGACTCCCTCGACGTAATTGTGTACGGGAATTATTAGGAGTAATCTCTCGTCGTTGTACATTTGATTGTTTAATTTGTGGAGTATTTGTTGTAATGATTGGTGGTTTATCTCCGCCAATAACCTTCATGTCATATTTCATCTTATCATAAAATCCTCTATCGCTCCCAACATGTTCGTAAAACCAACTCTTAAAATTAGGTCTATTAAAAGGGAATCTAGTCTTATGACCGCCGCCACCAGATAAACCTATACCATGTTTTATTCCAATTGCATATATCTTACCTTTTGGAAACATAACAGTAACGGGGTTTAAATGCTTGTGGATGTGCATATCAAGATATGGATAATGATCAACAGGCCATTCAATTGACCAAGGTAATTTTAAGAGAGTACAGAATGCACTAGTTCTGCCAGGATGTGGCATATAGTGTGCTGATTCGATACCATGATGATAGTAATAAGTTTCACCAACACCAAATGCTCTTGGCATTTTTGCCTTTTTCCATTCATTAACAAGCCACTCTAAGTAATATGGATGATACCAATCATCATCTTCCCAGAATACTACAAATCGATGGCCTTTCTTGGTAGCTTGTTCAACTCCTCTTCGATATCTCTGTGTAATATCTTTGTTACCTGATTCAGGCGGATAATCAACACAGATAATTTCTGTTGGTTGTAATGTTTGTTTTGAGATCAACTTTTTACATTGTTCAATGAACTTAGGTCGATCTCCTCTTGTAGGTATAATTAATGCAAATTCCATAATCTAAAAAGGTCGGTCAATCGACCGACCTATTGTTTCTTTTTTGTTGGATGTTCATTCTTATCCTTCTGCTTGTACAGGTTGCTCAGACTCGCTAGCTTCTTCATTCATTACGCTTTCACCCTTAGGGGTAAATACTTTAATTGCACGAGATACAAGTTCAGCATCTTCTAGAGAGAATGCACCCTTTCCTTGAGCAATTCTTGCAGCTTGAATAAGAACATTAACTGCTTGTGATTGATTCATTTCTTCCATCTTAAACTATTTTTTTATTTATACAACTAATTGTAACAATTGTTTAAGATAGTTTAACATCAACATTATATTCGTCACTCTAGCTCATGTGGATGAGTTTCGTATACCTACTATATTGATATTATAGTCACCGGATTCAAACCATTTATATCCTTTTCTAGTGACAGCTGTCTTTATTTGATCTATTGAGTAACAACTCATTTTTTATCGTTATTTCTATGATGCTCTTCATATGCTGTAATTAGATCATCAACTATTGTATGCCTATGATTTTCGGTAAGTTTAATTGCAATTGCATCATTAATTTTATTCGCTGTATTGTAAAGAAACTTAAACCCAGATTCAGACTTATATCTTAAGTCAACTTGTGCATCATCTCCACAAATAATCATTCTTGATCTTATACCTATTCTGGTCACAATCATTTCCATTTGCTCAAATGTAACGTTTTGTGCTTCATCTACAATAATACAACTGTCTAGAAATGTTCGGCCTCTCATAAATGCAACAGGAACAATTTCAATTTTATCCTGGTCAATTAGAGGTTGTACTTTATCCTTTCCATAGAGAGCGAATAGGTTATGATAAATTGGCTGAAGCCAAGGATCCATCTTTTGATGAAGATCTCCTGGTAGATATCCTATGCTCTCTTTTGATACGGTTGGTCTTGTTATTATGATCTTTTCATAATGTCTTCTTAATAAACCATCAAGTGCAATCTGGCATGCTAAAAGAGTTTTACCGCTACCTGCTTTACCAGCTAAAACAGTTAGTGTATTGTTTAAAATGAGTTCTTTTGCTTCCTTTTGTTCTTCATTAAGTTGTATTTTAAAGTTTATTGGGTTTTTAATCTTTCTCTTTTCGCGAAAGATTTCGTCATCATGTGTATGAGCCGGCATATGTTTTTATTTTTTTTCATACTTAGGTATGTAAATTAAGGTTTATATTGTAATGACTGTGCACCAGGTCCTTTTTGTGATTGAGTATCATTGCCGGGTTTTTTATGACCAATCACCTCTTTTACCTGAGAGCCATCATCTTTCTTCTCTTCAGTTCTTTGAATTGTATCTGGTTTAACCTTAATTTCTTTAATGTTATCGGTTTTTTCAATTGATGTTTCGCTAACTCTTTCGCTCGGTTCATCGGGTCTAATATAGTCGACAAGAGATTTAATGAATCCTAATGCAACAATCGGTAATACCGCACCACTTATTACAGAGAGAATTCTTTTTTGTGTTAGTACATCTTGCCTCTCCAATCCAAACAGTTCAATCCATTGTTTGTAATCCTCTAGATTTGCATAAGCATGATATGAATTTGCCATCATTTGAAAAAGAGTAAGAAGAATGAATAATCCCCATACCAAATTCTTATTGGTTTTCTTGAGTATAATTATTGCTGCAAGGGATGCAGCTGCACCTAATTCAAAACCTATAGCAAGAGACCATGAAAGAGTATCAGTATGAGTAAGTCTGAAGAAGTCAACAGAGTTAATCATTGATATTGTGGCAACAAGTAGATATAAACTTGTAAAAATGCCTATTATAGAATAGTGAAGAATGCCGTTTCTCATATCCTTTACTTTTTATTTATTAAGAAATTCTATTTATCTTTGTAATTCCTGAGTAAGAAACACTGTTAAACTTGGAAACATTGACAGAAGAAACACTATCAAGTTTAGAAATGTTTCCGGGGCCTGCTGGAGTCGTGTAATACACCTTTAAAGATAATCCTCTAACTGCAATAAGAACAGGTGTAGCAACAACCGAGGTAACATCAATTCTAAATCCAAAGTTTGCTTGATCTGCCGGGTTCCAAGAAAGACCTGCTAAATCCGCAGGACCACCTGCTATTACTTGACCACCTCCATTAGGTACTGGAAAATAATCATTAGCACCATTAAAGGTTTGTGAAAATACAGCAGATGAATATGAACTTCCATTGTAAAAATAAATTTGGATTGTACCAGATTCACCTACACCAGTTGAACCAGCAGTACCAAAAAAACCCGTACCGCTATTTATAGTTTCTGATGTTAATTCTATTCCATCGATTGTTGCACCGACTGGTATTTGTCCACTGTTAAAGCAATTATACCAAGTAGAACCGTAAGTTGCATTAACAGCTGCTGCCGATGTTACGCCAGTCTGGTCTCTATGTAATCTAATTGCTCCAATCCATGCAGTTCTACCAGGTGGTGTTAAATTTGATAAAGGTCCTAATGCAGCTGTATTTGGCATATCAAGGTCTTAAATTTTCATTCCAATCAAGTTCTCGCCCTGGCCAAAACCAACCTGTTAATAGATCATAAAGGTAATCTACTATAAATCTATCACTCTCTTCATGATAGACACCTAAAAATGATCCATTTGCTTCACTGATAATTAGATCGTCATTTTGTGGAATAATATCTTCATTTAAGGTTAACAAAAGAGTATCGGTATCAACCGAGTATACATTAAAATCTAATCCTTCTTGTATGTAATATGATCTAACAAATCCCATTAGCTTAATTCTATATAGTCATTTGATGGATTAAAGTAAATTGTATTTGATGCAGTATCAATATTATATCCTACAATTCTGACAATCGACCCAGATGTTGATGGAATCGTTGATGTCATTCTACCGGTTACATTTGAAATGTATAGCTTATCA
>Ga0099848_1000563_pt1 | contig 17552 bp, 24 predicted proteins | sample CB_VirMetaG_3_FD_78179 | JGI IMG/M metagenome (GOLD analysis project Ga0099848, IMG submission 78179) | Freshwater to marine saline gradient viral communities from Chesapeake Bay - CB_1508_1S Viral MetaG | ecosystem: Environmental > Aquatic > Marine > Coastal | place: USA: Chesapeake Bay...
CTATTAACACTCACGTTTATTCAGAAACGGGTGAAGACATAGCAGAAAGATTCCCACAATACAAAGTGAGTGATATAAAACAATTGGATAAAGATCCCACAACTGATCTCACATACCAGGATTTCAAACCCAAAATAGTAAAAGTAAAGGATGTAGAATGAACATAAAAGAAACTATCGCCCAATTAGAAAGAGAAAAGATTGACCTAGAGGATAGACTCCCTTACACAACAAGTCCATCCATGATACAAGACATGGAGGATAGGCTCTACGAAATCAACGATACAATTAATATCTTGATACAACAATACCAACAAAAGGAAAGGCAATATGATACGATACATTAATATTATGCTTGTTTCTTTGTTGCTGTTCGCAACAAACGCATTGGCAGAAATGGATTCAGATAAAAGAAATCCAGGAGTTGACAAATATCCAATGTGTAAACAAACAGATTGGTTTGAAAGAAATTGGTGTGAAACCATTGAATTTCAAAAACAAGGCTGGGAACAAAGCAAGATTGATCTAGCAAATACAAAGGCAGAACTAATAACTATGCCAGAAAGATTTGCTAAGGGTGTAAAAGAAACTCCAGAAGCAGTAGGAGGATTTATTACATCTACGACTAATGGAATTTCTAATTGGGCATCCAAAGAATGGAATTCTATTAAAGAATATCAATCAACAATTTGGAAGTAACAAATCAAGAATACTAGTGGCCTTTGGGTCACTAGTATAAATCTTAGTATGCTAGACAGAATAATCGATCTATTTGAAAACTTACTGTATTATATTATTATTGGAGTTATCTTAATGGTATTTTTGTTTGGGTTTTCAATACTAGCCATAATAACAATATTAATAGAATTGGTTGATAAACTTCTTGACATCACCGGTATAAGAAAACTATACTATATTGTGAAGGATAAAAATGCCCGTTGGAAATAAAAATAAGGTTGTAAAGTATAAAAAAGAAGAATGGCCTGCTTTAGCAGATTGCATTAAAACAGAGCAATTATCAGCAAAACAAGTGTATGAAACATTTGCTTACAATCCTGAATTTGCTAAATGGTACAGAATAAATTACCGCATTAAAAAGCCAGACTAATTTTCAAATACCTTTTACGCCATTAAATAGTAGCATATTATAAAGGTAGAGAATGAAAACAGTAATTATAGTTGGCGGTGGCAGTGCAGGATGGATGACAGCGTCCACCCTGGTTAAAAACTTCCCTGAATTAAACATATCATTAATTGAAAGTCCTAATATTCCTATATCCGGAGTAGGAGAAAGCACCATTGCGGGTATTAATGAATGGATGTCGTTGATTGGTGTTGAAGACAAAGACTTCATGAAAGCCACTGATGCTACCTACAAGTTAAGTATTAGATTTAATAATTTTTATAAAAAAGGCGAAGGGTTTCATTATCCTTTTTCATTTCCATACACAGCAGATACAACATTAGGTGCTAACGATTGGCATATTAAAAAGATGGTGTATCCTGAAACACCTAACAGTGACTATGCCGATAGTTTTTACAGCATTATGGCATTGGTAAATCAAAACAAGTTTGATAAGAACTTGGATTATAGATTGCCTTATTTTACATACGGACAGTCAACAGCATATCATTTTGATGCAACAAAATTTGGAATTTGGTTGCGTGATAATATCTGCTTACCGGGCGGTGTGCAACATATCAAAGGCGAAGTTATTAATGTTACAACAGATGAAGATGGAATACAAGGCATTTCATTAGACACAGGAATGACCTATATGGCAGATCTGTTTATTGATTGCACTGGTTTCAAATCATTGTTGTTAGATAAAAGCGTTAAAGAACCTTTTGAATCATTTACTCATATGCTACCAAACAATAGAGCCTGGGCAACAAGAATACCATACGGAAACAAAAAAGAAGAATTAGTAACATACACAGATTCAACAGCACTAGGCAATGGATGGGTATGGCGTATTCCTTTATGGTCAAGAATGGGAACAGGATATGTTTATAGCGACAAGCACATAAACCCTGATAACGCATTAATAGAATTCAAGGAACACCTTAAAGAAAAACATCCTACTTTAGATCCAGAAAGTTTAGAGTACAAAGATCTTATCATGAGGGTTGGCATCCATGAAAGAACTTGGGTAAAGAACTGTGTTGCCATAGGACTCAGTGCTGGCTTCATAGAACCCCTAGAGTCCAACGGCTTGTACACAGTTCACAAGTTCTTGGTTGAATTATGCAGAACACTATTGCGTTCTCGAAGTGAGAAAGGATTAATTGTCAGTCAGTACGATAAAACAATCTATAACACCACAACAAAGAAACTGTTTAAAGAGTTTGCAACATTTGTTGCTATGCATTATGCACTAACACGTAGACAGGACACACAGTACTGGAGAGACTGCATGGATAGAGAGTATGATCTAGATCCATTAAACGAAAACCTAAGTATGATATATGGTTTTAGAAACTTTGGTATTGATCGAATGATTGCTAGAGAGTTTCATCTTGCTGGAGGATTTCCTTGTATAGCATCAGGCATGGGTTACAATGCTGTTGATGAAATTGTTCTTAAAACCAACACATTGTTTACAGGCCCTGGTGGTAATCCATTAACTATGGAAGATTGTAAAAAGATTGCTGACAAACTAAGTCGTAATCCTAAGCGTTGGGCAGACTCAGTTAAGAATTGTTTATCACATCACGATTATTTAGAAACACACATTTACCGAGAGGATAACAATGGTTGAAGTAGTTGACGGCAAGGATATGAATTTTAATGAGATTCTATTTGGTAGTATGTCTCAACCCTACGGCGAAGGTGTAGAAGTACCTGGCGGAAATCCTATGTACGGATTTGAGGATATTGTGGATACAAAAACACAGGACTGGATTGAAGAAACATTGTTAAACAGTATGGAATGGTATTACAATGCTGGAACAACAAAGTATAAACACACACAAGATCCAAAAGCAAAAGATACGCATCAATTCATACACAGCATATCTAACGGTGCTGACAAAGGAAAATACTATCCATTAGTTGAAGGCATACTAACAAATATACAAGCAAAAACTAATATGGAAATTACAGAAGTTTGCAGAATAAAAGCAAACTTTTTACAACCAACACCAAATTGGAATCATAGTATGTATCATATACCTCATGTTGATATTGAAGATACAACCGGGGATAACTGCGACTATCTTTCTATGATATATTATGTTAATAACAGCGACGGTGATACATATCTGTTTGACACGTGGTGGGGTGAAGATACTTCCGATATGACAGTAATAGGTCAATGCAATCCTAAGAAAGGAAGAGTAATTCTATTTCATTCTAATAGATACCATGCCAGCAGTTGTCCTGTTGATACAGATAAAAGAATGGTATTAAACTTTGTATTGAAAGTGAAAGAGAAACAGTAATGCCAACCATTCCTATTTTTAGTCAATACATCTATGTAGGTCAAACACAGAATAATGATGCTGTGCTTAAAGCATTTGAACCCTATCTATTAAAGACACAGGAATACTTTCATAGTCCGTGGCGTGGTGCTAGATGTCTAACAAGTTGTCAACACCCTAAAAATGGAGATCTACCTTGGAACACATGGATTGAAAATATTAAACCCTGCTTACGAGAGTTTATAGAAGATCTAAATCCACAAAGAGAATATACTATTGACATTATTGAAAACTGGGCAAACATCTATTACAAGGATGATTTCCAGGAAGTTCATGATCATACATTTCCAGGAAGAACATTTAGTTGCTCTTACTTTTTAGAAAAGGATACAGCACCCGATAGTGGTGGAGAGTTTTGTTTAGTCAATGATGATTTTAAAACAGTTAAGTACAGTGGAATAGACAATCTATTTCAAAAATACTTTGAAGGTGAACGTTACATTCCACAGCCTATTGGCCCTGGAACACTTATAATATTTCCTAGTTGGTTAAAACATTATACATTTCCTAATCACAGCAATAAAAGAAGAACAACATTCAGTGCTAATTTTAGAATAAACATCAAGGAAAAGCCTAATGGATAACGAATATCTTTTACAGAACGCCGATCCGTTTCCTTGTAAAGTTTGGAAAGCAAACTATCCCGGGGACCTAAGCAAAGCGATTGAACGCATTAGAATGGAATCTATTACAGTAGAACCTAATCGGGGTGTAATGAAAGGCGGCGGCAAAACAAATGCGGGCATGGAAAGTTTACCGCATACCTGGCCGGAGATGAGTGAATTTATGACATGGATGGCTCCACGCATACGTGAAGTATGGCGTAGATGGTATCTAACAGAGCCTGTTGAATTAAAAATTTGGAAGAGTTGGTTTAACGTAACCAGCAACAGTGCATATGTTGAAGAACACGATCATGGTGGTAGTCATATTGCTGTAAGTTTTTATTTGAAAAAACCCAAAGGTTCTGGTAACATCGAGTACAGAAATACAGAACAACCTATGTGGGTAAACTATCCTAGGAACATTGTTAAGGGCAAAGCAAACGATTTTTGGTGTGAAGTTGAAGGCGACGAACACGATATATTAATATTTCCTGGTTGGCTATCTCATAGGGTACAACCAAATCCATTAAAGGAGCAAAGGATAGTATTCAGTTGTAATATACACGGAGTGACTGAGTATTCTCCTGTATTAATATAATGTTTGATAAAAATGACTTTCAAAAACTAATAGTAAATCCAGACTTTTATAATAAAGAACTGATCTATTTTATTCAGGATGGTAAGGATAGTATTGTTAATTCTATCTATAATTCATACACAAATTATGTAGCCGACTTGCCTAATGCAATAGAAAAGAAAACTTGCATTAAGGTACAAGGGGTTGAAAATTATAATGTTGGTATAATGGAACTATGCCATGAGTTTGTACAGATATGGCAACGTTGTGTTGATTGTCATGCTTATTGGGGATTTGCTGGAACAGGAAGTTTTGATATGCACACAGACCCTAACGAAGTTTGTATTTTAGTTCTTCAAGGATTAAAAGAAATACATTTTGAAGATACAATGGTTCCTGTGCCAGGGGGTGAAAGAATTTTTATACCCGCTAATAAACCACACAGAGCATTTAATTTAGATAACACATTAAGTTTAAGCATCAGCAGTTATCCACTAGGACACGAGTCATCTCCTGATTTAGGAATAAAATTATGAAAGATATAATGGTATATCTTAAAACAACCGAGACCTGTAATCTTAATTGTAGTCATTGTTTCACTAATGGTATTAATGGTCGCAAGATATACTTTGATGTTAATAAAACTGTGCATTGGCTTAAAAGTTTAAAAGACAACCTTCCTATGATGAAAACGCTTCACATAGAGTTTCATGGCGGAGAACCTTTCCTGGCTCCTATTGCTGATATGCAAAAAGTCTATGATGAAGTTAATTCAATGCACGACAATATTACCTGGGGAGCAACAACCAATCTTGTTTTCAAACTAACAGATGATAAATTAGAATTCATGCGTACCGTGTTAAACAAACGCATAGGAACAAGTTGGGATCCTAAGATAAGATTTGCAAACGAAAAGCAAAGAGAGTTATGGGAAAACAATGTTCGCACATTAATTGCTGATGGGTTTACTCTCAAACTATTTGTAAGCATGAGTCGCGATGTAACAAATACAGAACCCAAAGAAATTATTGATTACGCTATTGGTTTAGGAATACAAGAGATCGATTTTGAACGTATTACAATGAATGGTAATGCCAAAAAGAATCTTGCACTGTGGCCCAGCAACAAAGAACTTGATGCTTGGTTTCTAAAGTATCACGAACAGATTGTAGAACATAATTTACGTGATAAAATCTATCACAATTTTATGGAAAATATATACGCTAAAACAGAGTTAAATTTTCCTGATGCAGGAACTTGGTGTAGAAATTGTGAGCAAAAATTATTCACTTTAAATGCTGATGGCACAATAGCAGGATGTCCTAATTCTGCACCAGAGGACCATTATGGCAATATTGATATGCCGTTTTTTGAACTGCTTTTAAACCCAAAAAGAAAGGAAATTATAGCCTGTGAAGCCGCCCGTGATCCAAGATGTTTTGTTTGTCCTGTTTTTGATATTTGCGGTAGTGATTGTCACCAATTAGAGTGGGAAGGAGACGTGTGTGCGTCACCAAAAAGCCTTATGATGAAGTTAAAAGATAACATAAATAACACTGTAAACAAGCCAAAAAAACTGGATGTAAGGTTATTTAAACTACACAGTTAATTGAGTATAAATATTGAGTATTAAAGGACTTTAAACAATGGTATCATTAACCAACCCTATTAACGCACAAAACGTTGTAGATAGATTCGCTGATTATGTTACAACAACAGTGAATTCTTCTATTACCTATGGAACCAACGCACTTCCATTCAGTGAAGCACCAACGTCATGGTTCGGCGGAACAACATCGGGTGTTGGAATTGGTGTTACAGGAGCATCAGTTACTCCAGGCGGCGGAATTGTTACAGCACAGAACATTTATAATACTTTGGTTACAGAAACAGCAACATACACAAATATTAGAAAGGCTACACTTCAACTATTTGTTCAAGGTGGCGGCGGAAACACGGGTTCAAGACCATCACCGGGAACGGTTGTAAACGTAACAAACAAAACACACTTAGCCACATCTTATAGACAAACTTTAAGCACAGTTGCCGACAACGGTGTTATAACAGCAGGCACGATTACAGCAACAGGATTAGAAGGGTTCTTCCAAAATTTACAGGACGAATGGGCGGCAAAACGTGATACGGGAGTTACATTGGTACACACAGTTTGTCATGCAAGTTGTCACTCAAGTTGCCACGGATCGAGAGGTAGAAGATAATGAGAATAATTGATACCATCGTTCCTATTTCAATTGATAATTTAAAAGAATATTTTTCTGATAAAGAAGTAACATTTAATATTGACTACACAAATAGCGAAATTAAAGGAACAAAATTTTTAACATACCTAAGCAACCTTGATGTTCCTTGTGATGTTTCTCTAACTAGCAAAGAAGATGCATACGAGTTAATAAAAGAATATTTAAAAATACACGTTATCGTAAACATTCCTGCATTAGAACTTGCAACAATTAATTTATTACTACAAGCAAAAGGTCTTGCTGAACTTAATGATAAAGAGTTTCTATTAGAAAACAAAGATATTATTACTGAATGGATTAAAAAACTAGACAGCATGACTGTTTACAATATGTACACAGTTAATGATGAATCATTTAAGCAATTTGCAGAGCAGTTTCCACAAAATGATACCGATGATACAACAGGGATTAATTTTGTTAGTTTACTTAAATGGAAAGAATTTTATCAGTATTATAATGTTTTAAACAAAGATAACTGTCAGGTGTACAAAAAGTACTTTGATGAACCAATGTTCAAAGGACAACCATTATATGCGTTCTGGGCCAATGAAAACAATCCTATGTTTATATTGACTTATGGTATCGCCGAAGGAATGGTCGATCCTGATAAGTATATTAAAGCAAAGAAAGAAGATGTGGAGAAACTAAATGTTACACCTGTTTAATAAAGTATATATAGAGCACGAAGACTGCATTAGTCCTGATTACGATAGAGTTGTAATTTCAGCGACCAACGGAGTTGAATTGTACAAAAGCCTAGAAGAAATTTCTTCAGGAGAGTTAATTGCTCATGCAACCAGTCTTGATGAATTAGTTGGTGCTGGTAAAACATACGCTTCTTATGTTGCAATGTTTACAGCATTAGCAAACAAAGTTAAAGAATCAGGTAAAGTGGTTTATATCTATGTTGATCCAACAACATACTACAAACTTTCCGCACTATGGCTTAAGATTGTATTACCTAATGTAACTTCTGCTGATGCAACAAGATACATGAGAACAAATCATCTACATCAAAAGTTATGGCATTACAGCAGAAAAACTGCAACGGTTGCCATCGATGCGTTAGCCAACGGAACATTCAACGAAGGACAGTTTCAATTTGATTTTAACAACACGTTGGTAAACAGAAGCGACTATGAATCATTTATTAATGATAATGTTGCAGGGTTTAGTGTTGAGTTATTGTTAGCATCGTATGTATACAACGGGTCGAGAAAAACAGAACTTAAGAATTCTATTAAACCTTTGCTTAAAAAAGAAATAGAAAAACTATTATACGAATTTAAAGAAGTAGTTGTGTATCATATGTCTAATGCGTCTGTTATGACAGCATTAGGATCAAGCACAACATATACTATTGATAATCTACAAGATGCTGTAAATGATTCAGCATCAAAGATTGCTGTATTCTTTAAAAATTCTATTTGGAATACAGAAGGTATCGGTGTTAACAGCACAAACAATTCAATCAACATTAATAACATCACAGCCGATGACATCGCAAACATCAAAGCAATGGTTTCGGTAGCACAAGGCGATTGGAACTATTCGGAAGTAAACAAATTAGATTTTATTCCTTATGTTCAAAAGGCAACGTTTGATGATGCAGATTTAACTGCTATTTTAGATTACGATCAAAGCAATACCGACATTTTACACACATCAGGAGCGTTTTATAGCACGGAGCACACTACGGTAAACAATTACTTTGTTAAGTACGTGATGGGTTTACGTGGAGGCAACGTTTCTGCTCTTAATGCATATGTTGTGTAGGATGAATGAATCAACAAGATAAACTCTTTTATCAAATAATTGACTCAAAAGTTGTTGACTACTGCGAAGTGGTTGTGCTTTTGTTTGAGCATTGCAATATGTCCTGTGTGTTTTGTCCGCAGAACCATGACAGTATGCTTGGAGCAACCAAAGACGAAATACTGTCTAAGGTTCCTCTAATAGTTAACTACATTAATTCAAATCAAAGATCAAAATATTTTTCTGTTCATACAATGGGCGGAGAAGTGTTTCAGGATAGATTTATTGATGCAGACTTTCTTAACACATATCAAGAGTATGTTGACAAAATACAAGAAGGTGTTAATCCAGACAAAACAGTTGTTGTAAATTTTGTGACAAATTTAATCACAAATAGAGCAGATCAACTATTAGAATTTTTAAACAGAAATAATTTGAAAATATCAATATCGTATGACAGTGCTGGAAGGTTTACGCCGGTCACACTTGAAATATTCAAACGAAATGTAGAAATATTCAAAGACAAGATTAGAATGGTTAGCAGTGTTGCTACCAAACAAAACATCGATGCATTAATTAAAGGTGATGCATACTTTGATTATCTATACGATAATTTTACAATAGACTTTGATTCTTTACTACCAAGCACAGGAACCAAAACAAATATTCATATGATGCCCGCAGAATCAAAACTGCTTGAATTTAACAAACTATTGGTAGACAAATATCCAGAGGTACTAAACATACAACCATTTGTTAATTCAAAAACACAAAACAAAATGTCCTGCACAAGAGGTAATAGTTTTACGCTTATGGCGGATAATTCAGTACCTCGAGGATGCTCTGGAAGTGTTCTATTAAAAGACAATATCACACCAGATTTAGGTAGTACAGTTATCATGGACAACTTTATGAAGAAGTATAATTGTTTTGAATGTCCATTTTATCAACGTTGTCCGTTCACCTGTTTTATTAAACACGATTTTAAACACATAACCCAAGACCTTGACGATTGTGTGTTTAAGAAAACATTCGAGTATGCTGATCATCAAAAAGTACTTTGATAAGTACTAGTATGACGCAATTAAGACAAGATGTAGAAACCAAAGGATACTTCAAATTGGAAGAGCCTGGTGCTTTGGATTTAATTAAAGTTGATGAATTTCGATTATTAAACACCGAAGAAAGATCAAGAGATAACGGCACAAAGGATGTTGATCCTGAATTAAGTAAGCGTCTAACAACATTTGCATATTATCTTAAGGAAAAATATATAGATCCAAATTGGCCTGATGCTGTCTATAATAAGTTTATTATATGGGATGGTGTAGATAGAGATAACCAAGGATGGCATACGGATATGTTTGAGGATTACGATCTATTCTTCTTGTATTACTTTGATGATACAGTACCCAACTCGGGTGGTTCAATAAACTTCAAATGGGGATCATTGGAAGGAAATGAACAAACAGCATCTTATCAACCTAAGGCGGGCGACTTGTTTTTAGTTAACAATGCACGAGGCTTTTGGCATAGAGCAGGATCAACAAGTGTTACACGAAGGGTGGCTAGTTTTGACTTCAACACAGAAAAAGATTAAGATAGCATTTGTAAATCCTCCACACGCTGATTGGAGTTTAGCAAACAACATGACTTACATAATGATGCAAAGTCATTACAATCATGTTGGCAAATATGCTGATCAAGTAACCTGGCTTCCAGCACCTTACAAATTTAACAAGTATAGAAGTGTATCTGAAATATATGATGAGATTCCTAATGCCGACGTTTACCTGTTTAGTTCTTATGTATGGAACTATGAGATTATAGATGAACTAGCAATCTATGTAAAAAAAATTAATCCAAGAGCAATCACAGTAATAGGTGGACCGCACATTGGTACCAACGACAAAGAATTTCTAGACAGCAGAACACAATATGATTTTGTGTGTTTGCCTACTAAACCTGGTGAAGTGTTTATGGAAGATTTCATAGACAGTTACATTGATAATTGCGGTAAACCCAAAGCAGAAGATATCAGTTGGGAACTAAACAGTTTAAAACAGCGTAAGTGTCCAATGCCTGATTACAGCATCTATGAAGAACACTTTGACTTTCTTAAAGAAACCTGCGACTATGCAAAACGTTACAAACTAGAACCCTTTATTATCATAGAAACAACAAGAGGTTGTCCTTATAAGTGTGTGTTCTGTGAATGGGGCGGAGGCATTAACACAAAGATAATTCAAAAGAGTATGGACATTGTTCAGCGTGACATTCTTGCAATGAAACGTGCAGGGTTCCGCGATGCATATCTAACAGATGCTAACTTTGGTGCGTTTGAAGATAGAGATCTATCAATATTTGAATTTGGTTGGAAGAATGATTTTAATCTAACAGATATATCGACAATGAAATCTCCAGATCTTGAAAGACGTAAAAGACTTATAGACAGATGGTTTAGTGTTGTTGGTGCTACTGACAAAAAGAATAATAGAGATATTCTTGGAAAAGATATGTGGGAAGAAACTAGGAACATGAGTATTGTTCCGACAGTAAGCATACAGAGCATAAGTGAAGAAGCAATGCGTGTGGCTAAACGTGTTGATTTAAAAACGAAAGATAAACTAGAACTCAGCAGACATATTGAAAAGCGTTGTAGAGAAGAAGGATTTCCTGTGCCTGCTCTAGAACTTATTTTAGGTATGCCTGGTAGCACCGTAGATGATTTCTACAAAGAAATGGAAGTTATTTGGAACTTTAAGGCTTGGGGTAGTACAAGACACGATTATATGTTTTTGCCTGATAGTCATCTAAGCAATAATTCATATAAGTCAGAATATAAAATTGAAACTGTTAAAGTATACACAGATTTAGTTGATGAAGATGGTGTCGACAATTGGTATGGATTATACAAAAATAAAAAGAACTATTTTTATACCATAGCAAGTTGTTACAGTTACACCAAGGAAGATATGTATGAAATGTGGTTTATGAACCACGCAGGAAATAAACTATTAAAAGAAATATATCCTTCATACTGTAATAAAATTACACCAGCAGAGTTTGGAAAGCAATGCTATAAAGTATTGAAAAAAGTTCCAGGGTTTCAAACGATACACAATTACATCGTAGATCTGCTAGATAGTAATACAGAAACAAAAAGCATTAAAAGAATACACGGCGAACTTAGAACACAAGTAATAAACGAGTTTATTGAACGTTCTAAACCTCTGCTTCATAGTGAAATGTTTATAAAGGTAGAAAGTTAAATGACAGACGTTGAAAAATTATTTGCTAAGAAACAGGAACTAGGGTCTGAAAGAGATTTGTGTGCTGAAATGTATAATGTATGGATTACCAAACTACACGAGTTTCAAAATGTTCCTGAAAAATATGAAATGTATATGAACCTTATAGGAATGTTAGAACCATATACTAACACACTTAAAGAAGAAATACGAGAAATTAATCGACAAATTTGCGAAATTGAAGGTGTGGATAACATTGAAGATACACAATACACAAGAGAATGTGTTTACAAGTACGGCATGGATAAACCCAAAGGCGAATAATGATTAGTAAAATTGTTGCAAAACTTCCTCTTATTGATCAAAACAGTTTAGCAGAACTGTTGAATGTTATCGAACAGAGCAAACAATTTAGGAACTTTAATAATAAATCTTATCCTAGCAATGATTTTGAATTAGCATATGCAAACTATATAGGAACAGGTGATGAAAATTTTATTAAAAGGTATCGAACAGTTGTTATAGAATCCTGCTTTAGAGAGTTTATGGAGTGGTATGAATATTTAACGAAACATATACTTCGCGACGATGTACAAGACATATTAGGTATTAAATTTTTACACACAGATACCAATTGGGCGGAACGTGTTAAACAATCTGATATATTTGGTTGGGCGTTTCAAATAAAAAATACAGAACAGTTTTTAATTAATATACTTAAGGTTAAAGAATTGGGTGAAGTTATGATCAAGTTCTTTAACAGCAGAAAACCTTTAAGCACATTAGATGATGACTATTTTGAATCAGATCATGCACAACTAGTATTAGACAGCATTGATAAAATTATAATAAAGAATGATAAACAGGAATTGATTAATCATTTACAATCTGATAAAATATTGTGTATGATAGAAGTGTATGGCTGGGAAAATCGTTTTAATCCTATACTGTTGGAATGGATATACAAAAACAAAGAAAGGGTTAAACAATGGACCTAATCGTATTTCAACAAAGAGGATTTGCATTATTCGAAGATGCTGAAATTGAAAAATTAATAGGTAATTTGCCTAATTTAAATGAATGGTTAATTGACAGTACGGGTGTTGAGTATCCTAAAGATGTTGATTTAACACCAGCACACGAATATATTAAAAACAAATATGTAGATCCTTACTGCAAATTTGTTTCCTATGGTTACAAAGGTGTTTGGAATAAAACTGACGCACCTAGTTTAGAATGGCACAACGATTTAGTTGAAGGACCTAATTTGTTTTTTATGTATTATCTATCTGATATAACACAAGGCGGCGAACTAATGTTTAGAGTTGATAAGAAACCAACAGGATTAATTCAACCGAGAAAACATTTGCTTGTTATGGCCTCACAAGAATCAAATGTTGAACACAAGGTAAATGTTACTGAACAAACAAGGATTGTTTGCAATTTTGGATTTAATGTACAATGGAACTAATAATAAAACCAACCGAACAGTGTAACTTCAAATGCACGTTTTGTTCTAGCACAAAAATTGCTAACACGAAAACAGATGTGTTATCGCATGATTACATTTTTAAGTTTTTAGAAAGATATCCTGGCACTAACACAATCATTGTTAACGGTGGTGATCCACTAATGATGGATCCGGATTACTATTGGCGTATTATTGATTATTTGGATAAACATGAAATGTCCACAAGCATAGCATTAACTACCAATCTATGGCCTTTTTATATTAAGCCAAGCAAGTGGAAAGATCTGTTTAACAACGAACGTGTGGGAGTTACAACAAGTTTTAACTACGGTGACGGAAGACTTAAAGGAGATTTTAGTTTGTTTACCGTGGAAGACTTTTGGAAATGTTCAGATGCTATGCTAGAACATTGCGGATATCGTCCTGACTTTATTAGTGTAATCACTGATCTTAATGATTACGTAGCAATAAAAAATGTTGAACTTGCTATGGAAATGAGCGAAGGAAAAGAACCCGGCGGAACACTACACAATTTTACACGAAATGATAAAACAGGAGTTGAGTGTAAACTAAACTATGCAATGGCTAGCGGCGATCAGAGCAGACCATATTTGTTAAGCAAGATATATAAAATTTACGTTGATGTTTGGAAAGCAGGGTTGGCTCCGTGGGAGTTCAATACCAAACAAATGATGCATAGACTTAGAGGTAATGCAACATCCTGTCCACAGAATAGACGCTGTGATGAAGGTATAAGAAGTTTCAATCCGAGTGGAGACTATTATAGTTGTGGAGCATTTGGTGATGATCGAGAAATGCCCATAGACTTTCAAAAAGAGTTAGATGGTGAATTCTTCACACCATTACAAGATAATTTTGATCTTGCAACTATGAAGAAATCGTGTTATAATTGTGCTATGTTTGATATTTGTAACGGTTGTAGAAAAACTGTTAAAGATTTCAAAAGACATAATGTGGTAGAAGCACATTGTAAGCAAATGAAAAGCATAGCAAAGGATATTTTGATAGCAAATGGAAAACCAGATACCGAGGTTACTCCATATATTAATGAGAGTGAAATATGAACGTAAGCATAAACCCAAGTTATTTTTGTAATTTTAGATGTGATTTTTGTTATCTAAATCATATTCAATTAGGAGATCAAACTAAAATTGATCTTGAAGTTCTAGATCAGCGTCTTGCTGAAATTAGTAAATGGGAGCCAATTACTCACGTCGATTTATATGGTGGAGAAATTGGTGCTCTTAAAAAAGAATACTTCTATGGTATGCGTGATGTTATTAGAAAATATTACAAGGACAAAATTAATATTAACACAAACTTTTCAATGTTGCACGAAGGATTCTTTGAAGATGATTTTTATCTAAGCGTAAGTTTTGATTGGCAGGCTAGAGAAAAAGCAGATGTTGTATTTAAAAATATGATGTTGAGTCCTGTGCCTATTGCTGTATTAGTACTAGCAAGTCCTAAAGTAATTGATCCTGCTGTTAGTGTTGATGATATGATAGCGACCATGAATGCTTGTAAGAATGTTAAGAGTGTTGAGATCAAACCATACAGCAGTAACCAAGCAAACTTTTTACCTGTAACACACAAAGACTTTGAACGATTTGTTTTGCGATGGTTAAACAGTCCTGTAAAGAAAAATTTTACCTTTGTTAATGAAGATTTAATTAAGAGCAGTCTTAAAAAAGAATATAACGCTTTTTCAAATGATCACGTTTACATTACTCCTAGTGGTAAGTTTGCGGTGCTAGATTTTGATGAATGGGATAGAGAATTCTTTCAAGAGTATAATACTTTTGAAGAAGTAATAAAATGGCAAGATGCAGAACCTTATGTTAATTGTAGCGATTACTGTCATAAGTGCGAATACTTCGGGCATTGTTTAACAGAGCATTATAGATTTGTTCACGAAGATGACATTGAAGTTCAAGGATGCAACGGATTTAAAGGACTACTAGATGAGTACAAAAAGCGAGTGGAAAGTTAATCAAGAAGTTTATCACAGAATAAACTCATCATTTGATGACGATCTAAAAAACTTTGACATTAAAGAAGTTGACGGAACTGACATAATAAATTATGCGGTTGATTATTTTACCAACGATAAAGCAGGATGGATTTATCCTAGCAAAAGTTATGTTGTGGCTATATGCTATGCTAAGTGGTTGTCAAAAGAATTTGGTGAACAGTTTTATTCAGTGCTTGACGATCCTGATTTACTATATGGTAACGATCCTTATTTTTTACCTTACAGTGAATCGAAAGAAATATATAATGAAATTATAAAACAAGTAGGACTGGGGTTTGACGAAACTCAAGGTATTATTCCAGATATAAGAAAATACTTTGAGGAAGAATGTCTTTTAAAAGAATATGAAGAATGAAACAGCATTTAAATTAAATTTAGACAGTGATGTGAAAGAAATTCCACTTCCGTATTTCAGCACGAAATACTATGAAATTGATGATTTCTATGCAGATCCTGATGCTGTAAATAAGTATATAGATGAAAACGCCGACTATCATTTGTTTAAAGAAGGTGTCAAAGGTTCTAATAATGGTATAACATTTAGCGACAAGAGACACACTGCTAAAATATATGCTTTAGAAACCGTAGCAGAAACTGTCCGAAGAGTTTGCGGTGCAAGGTCATTTAAGAATGATCCTCAACAACTGTTGACTAATACATTTCAAATGCACGATAAAGAGTGGAATACTTGGAAAACCCACTGGTGGTGGCCTCACCTAGATCATGGCTGGACCGCTATCATTTATCTAAACAAAGAACATTGCGAAGGAACCAATCTTTATCATAAACTTGGATTTCCAAAAGTGATGGGAGGAGTAAAAGGGTTTGATAATGTAATACGCAAAGGTTCAGAAGCAAATGCTGAACATATTGCACCATGGATTCTAAAAGAAGAATGGCATTGTGTTCACACCCTAGAAAGCAAGTACAATAGATGCACAATATTTCCTAGTAGGGTGTATCATGGACAAAATATTGCGTCAGATCGTTGGTTTACGGACGTAAGACGCAATCAGGTTATTTTTATGGAAGTATAAATACGAGTATGAGAGCCACAGAATTTATAAGAAACATATTAGATATTATTGATAGCATTGACAATGCAAAATCTCAGCCAGAAACAGGCAAGGATGCAATGCCGCCTGAACCTGGAGAAGCGGTACAAAATAGATTTAAAAGCATTTATGATATGTTAGCATCAAGAAACGATCCTAAGCAGTATGCAAATTCACCAACAGAAGTTGTAACAGATGTTGATTCTGTAACAGTTGACGCAGGAGGTGCAGTACACAAACCTGAGGATATTCGAGGCGAACATCCTAGAATTTACGGAGGAAACTAATGACCTGGACAATTTATTTTAAAGGAATCACAGGCCATCAGAGTTCTGTGGATGTGGATGAAACAGCGGTTAATGCCGGTGGACTGGAAACTGCAATTATTTCCAAAGAAACAGGGGGTAATAGTAGCACAACATTTGATGGTGCTGATGCGTTAACCTATGCTGATTGCTATGGTACTATGTTTGTGCAACGCAACGGTGAATGGATCACAGATTTAACCACAGAGAATGGTAAAGGATTTTTAAATGCCACATTGGTACAAGATGGCGACACAATCATTTGTACGGTGTGGGACACAGGCAACAAAAGAGAACGTCAACAGGTCAAATTGGGTGTGGCACAAATAAAACGCAAAGCGTTAATGAGTGCAACGCCAACCAGTGAAGTGTATTACAGAAGCAACAATACATTTGAAACTGACGATTTACCAACAGTTTATAATACAGATAATGCAACACTAACAGACAATCCTAACCCAGGGGGTCTATTAGAAGGTCGTCCGTGGGCCACGAGTGCGGTCACGGCATTATTTACAAGCCTTGGTGCCGAATTTGAGATAATAGTTGATGATACCACTGGCATCAGTCCAGGAATGATAATGACTGGAATGGATTATGGCGGTGCTACGGTCACCGTCGTGACTGTGAACAGTTCAACATCCTTAGAAATGTCAATCATTGCCCCGGACACAGTTCCAGCCGCAGGTACTGTGCTGACATTTACTAACCCTTAAATAGATGGAGTTAATCTA
>Ga0099848_1000567_pt1 | contig 17524 bp, 10 predicted proteins | sample CB_VirMetaG_3_FD_78179 | JGI IMG/M metagenome (GOLD analysis project Ga0099848, IMG submission 78179) | Freshwater to marine saline gradient viral communities from Chesapeake Bay - CB_1508_1S Viral MetaG | ecosystem: Environmental > Aquatic > Marine > Coastal | place: USA: Chesapeake Bay...
AAAAAAACCTAAAAAAAAGATGGCTAACGATTTTGAAATCAGCAACGACTTTGCGAACTTTGTGCAAGATCTAGAGAACTCAGAGAAAAATGAAAACGCAGTATGCGGATTGGATGGAGGGGAGTGCACAACCTGCGGTAGCTAAAGCTCGTTGAACAAAACCATCAATTAAAATTTACGGGGGGCTTTGCCCCCCTTATTTTACCCTAATTAAATGAAAATAACAGAGAGACAACTAGGGGAATTCTTCCCCAGAGATATGCGTTTCACGCATTATGTAGCCAAGATCAATGGCTTTAGATTCAAAAATGATGAAGCTGTAGAGAGAGCAAACTTTCACGCAATGCAGCGAATACTAAAGCTTTACCAAGAAGAGAGAGAGTTTGACAGCAAAGAAGAGCTTTACGGTTTTGTCATTAGCACATTCAGATATGCTATACTTAACTCATTCCGAAAGACAGCTGCCGATAAGCTAGAGACATACAGTGAGTCACAGCTAACCTACGGTGAAGGTAACGATGAGTACAGCGTCTATAGAAGCACAGCTGTAGCTGAGAATACTGAGTACGATGATACTGCATCCAAGATGCTGGAGATAATGAAGAAGCATCTTACGTGGAGAGAGTACAGGGTGTTTGAACTTAAGAACCTCTATGAGTACACTACCTCACAGATTGCACTCGATATAGAGGTATCAGAAGCAGATGTGTTAAGAATAAGAAGAAGAATACAAAAGAAAATCACTGAAATTAAAAACAAAATAGATGAAGATGGAATCAACAGCCACAAATTACAGATTGCCAAAGAAAAGAATAAATCTATCGACTCCGCTCGTTTACAAGCTGATATCAGACTACAAAAACAAATACGAGATAGACGTATTAAAGAACACGAGAAAATGGGATTACGTAGTGCCTCGGCAATGTCTTGGCTTGATCTTAACCCGTAAGTTCGGTATGACCTACCATTCTGTAGGTAAACTACTAAATAGAGATCACTCTAACATTGTATACGCAAATAAGAAAGCACAAACTCAGATAGAGATAGGTGAGCGTGAGTACACTACAGCTATGATAAACTGGCGTATCATCTTTGACGATAATGAGATTGATATAAACTCAGAAATCGATCAGAAGGGAAGGCTCAAGACTAGGATTAACAACCTGCTTAGCGATGCTGTGCTAGACGGAATAATCACCATCGATGAGAGAGATAATATGTTGATAACGATGTTGAAAACGACTCCAAGACGAGCGCAAATAACCGAGGAAAATGAGTTATATTAGGTTTGTATTAGATTACATTTCCCCATCTCTCACTCTCTGAAATGATTAGGTCCCCTCACGGGGACCTTTTCATTTTTTACCTTTTGCGTAACAGCATTTACCATCACACTCTTTTGGTTCCACTTCGCAGTACTGACGTTTGTCGTTAGTCTCCTGCTTTATCTTTTTCTTACTCATTGAACAGATACTTATTGATTAGTCTTCTTACAATTCCAAGTGCTAGTATACCTAGCGCAAAGTAAAAGGCTAATCCCTGTATCTTTTCAAGAATGGTTTTCTGTTTAACATATACAATTTTTTCATAAGGTACTTTAATAGTCTGAACTATCGTATCCGAGGCGCATTCTGCGTTTATAGTAATCGTGTCGTTCACCTTTAGTAGCTGTACCTTCAAGCGATCCTTCACGAGAGTAATAGTATCGTGTTGCTTCAAAGTCACAGTATCCGTGATAGCCACAGGCGGCGTTACAACGGTGTCCTGAACAATCAGTGTGTCCTTCTTTAGAATAGTAGGGTCCTTGTGCACCGCTTTCTTTAAGTGCCATTGAGCGCTGCAACTTGTTAATGACAGCACGAGAGTTAACTTTACCAGCCATTTCATCCTACAAAATCAAAGTTTCTATACGAGATGCTTACCGATTCCCCCGCCTCAAGCGCTGCAGCAATCGCAGGATAAATCCTTTTATACGCATTACCAGACGAGCCAATGAAACCATCGCTATCGCCAAAATTCGCTTGTTGACTATCACCAACAATGAGACACCCAGCAGTGTGTTCATCAGTATTACCAGTGTGAATAAGGATATACTCAAAACCAGGCACATCACGTACCCATAGCATTCCTTTGTGCATATCCCCATACTTCTTTAAATATCTTCCGTGAAATCCTCCAGTCGTCCGGAGAGTAATCCGATATGTTCCAGCAGGGATCCTTGTCTCTCCAGCAACTTTCTCTTCTCGGTGCTCGCCTTCCAACGTGTAGCAGAGAAACTTTCTCTTGCCCCCTGTAACGTCAAATAATAATCCATTAGTGCTGTCTTTCTGGCTGCTGAATCGCAGCACCTCTAATTCCATACCTCTTGTCATTTCTTAGCAAACTTTTCCAACCCGGCAATACCAAAGCTACCAAGAGTAACTATAACAAAGCTGTTATACGTAAACTCATTAATAGGTAGGTCCTTACCAAAGGCACCTGTAGTCACATCTGCTAGCATTACTGCTACCATTACAGCGAACGACAAGAAGCCAATTATTGTCTTCTCATTGTAGCTGTTGTCTTCTTTAAAAATTTCCGAGAACTTCATATATTACCTTGATTTGATTCCGTCTAGAATGTATCTGCGCTCCTCTTTATCAAAGCGTCTTTTAATCATATTTTTAGCATCCTTAGCCATTTGATAGTTGCCCTTAGTGACAGCTATACGTACTATAGCTTTGTAATCCTCACGTACAGAATCCAAGTGTCTGTATCTCTTCTCTACATCTCCAGCTTCTTTAAGTGGTTTGTTTTCTGAGATATCTCTTACAGAGTATCTGAATTGATCAAGGATATTATACTTGTAGTCACGTACGATAGAACGCTCACCAATAGTTTTTAGTAGGTCTGCTGCAGCCTCAGGCTTCTTGAATAAATCAATAGCACCGTTCTCCTGCTTCTTAACTACATCTCTGTATGATGAGGAAATAAATGGAGGAACCACAAAAGTCTTAGCTGTGTAGTTCATAAACTTAAGACCATTCTGTAACCCTGTATCAGACTCATCAAACAGCTTTCTACCATAGATGTCCTCACCCTTAACAGCTCGGAAGATGTAATCTGCAGCGATGTTTGGTCTAACAAACGTGTTGAACATAGAACCCCATCCACTAGGTGTTGTCAAATCTCCGATAGTACCGTATGGATCTTCAGATGAGTAGTTGTACACACGAACATCACCATTCTTATCAATGGAACGAACAATCAGTGATTGACCCTTCATCCATTCAGGTGTTACCTGCTTAGCATCTTTTGCTAACTCTTCATCTTCTTCATCAAGGAAGATCTGTTCAAAGCCTGCTACCATAGCGTACTTAAGAGCAAATGCACTTAGCGTACCAACAAGTCTCTTTCCTGCTGAAGCTTTGTAAGCCTTCTTCTGCTCTTCATTTAGCTTGTTTCCATTTTCGTCAATACCTTCAATAGCTATCTTCATATCAGAGATACCATTCTTGATATTCATTGACATACTACGGATAGACTCTAACTGGAAAGATGCAAAATCTCCAAAGATTGGAATGACAGCTAACTTATCGTAGAACTTAGGCAACCTTGAGAAGGTCGGTGTATTTTGCTTTACAAATTCAGCAGCTTCATCGTGTACTCTATCTTTCTGTGGCTCCGTTAATGACTCATACTCCTTGCCATAAATCTTCTTAGCAAAAGAATCTACTTCTTGACGGAAGATAACGAGCTTAGTGTAATCATCGACAGCTGAGTACTTCTCCTGTAGCCACTTGTCCATATTAGATACACTGCTGCGAACTCTTCTCCACGCTTTTTCATATGCTTTGGCATCACCATCATACATATAGGTGTATGCTGCATCGTTGATACCAATTAGCTGTGCGTCAACGTTAGCTCCAAGCAATCCTTTCTTACCCATTACATTCAACCATTCTTTGGTCTGTGGGTCAGTCATAATTCTATCGCTGTTCAGCGTGAGTGCTAAACGATCCTTAAGATCTTTAGCTGCTCTTGGGTTAGCAAGAACACCATTCGCCAACATAAAGTACCAACCACCAGTAAGGTTCTTTCTCCAGGTAGGGATGTTCCAGATAACTTTAGACTTACGCCCAAGCTTTAGTAAGCTGTAGTATCCCTGTAACCAAGCTTTATCAGATTCATACAACGGAGCACGATCAAAGATGCTCATAATCTCGTTGTGTACCCACTTGTTGTTCAATGGTGAATATGGGTCCTTAACCTTCTTGTACAGCGGAGCCTTAGATGGTTCAGGGTCAGAGTCAAGGATGTATTCATCCCACAAACCTGAAGATGTCTCTAGCAATCCTTGCACCATACGTCCTTTGTATAGGATGTTAGCCTGAGCTTCAACGGTAGCAGAGAATCTGGATACCGGGTCTCTTTCTACTCCCAACAGCTCTTGAATATGATAAGGAATATCTTTCTTAAACTGGAATGATGAGCTTGGTATCTTAATGTCTGTACCAGTAACTGAAGGTGCCTGCTTAATGTTCTCAAGCTTATTGATGTATAAATCAATAGAGTCGTGAGCTCTTTTGTTGATGTCATCCAATGAGTCTTGGATAGCCTCATTGATTTGATCTTCAGATAGTCCAGCTCTCTTCATTACAGCCATCTCACGAGCAACAATCATATCACGCTCGGATTGAATAGCTTTAGCTCTAGCCTTATCTTTGATCTTGTATTTCTTATCTGTAAAGAATCTATATCTTGTCTTGAGGTAAGTACCAGCATTGTTAGTGATAGCAAACTTAAGTTCTATAGGCAGGGATTCAAATGCTGGATCATCTACAATGCTCTCAGAGAAACCTTCTACCATAGCATCTGCATTACGCAGTAGGTCAAGTAGTCTCTCACCCTTCTCTGTTTTTTCTAGCTTATCTGCAATTTCTCCACGGTTGTTGCCCTCCATATAGTTTGAAACCATCTCTACAAGCTCTTCAGAGTTAGCTAGCTTTCTGATCTTGCGTGCCAGGTCTCTAGCTTCTCGTACAGCTAATGTAACTTGTCCTTGCCTAGATTCAAATAGGATACGAGCTTGCTTCTCTACGTTTGTAAAGACAAATTGGCTAGCAATCTTTTGGAAGATATTCTTCTTGTATACAGCTGGTTGAATCTGCATATCGTCTAGCTCTAGCTGGAAGCGTACTGGATCACCATTAGCATCTTTGTATCCAGATACCTCAAAAGCCATATCGTTCTTGTCGGCGTAGAGTACATCTTTAGCGTATACTAACCCACCAATCTGAACAACCTCTGAAGCACCAACAACAGGCTTACCATTACGTCTGTCGTAGAACCAGCTGTGACGGAATGGGTTCATACCAACCTGTCTCCAAGGTGAGCCTTTACGACCCGCTCCTGGGAAGCTGCTTTCAATAGCTACGATCTCTTCAACTTTCTTTACAGCTGAAGCATCACGTTCTTCTTTAGTTTTGCCCTCAAAGTTCTTCCACTTACCGTGCATACGGGCAATGGTAGTCTTATCTTGTTTCTGTCTATCGTTGATAAACTTGTTAGCTGAGTCTATTGTGGCTTTGTTAGCTATTACTTTATTAGACGTAGTATCAACTATGTCGTATGTAGTCTTTCCATCTGTCTGCTTCGGTTTAGCTATAAGCTTTCCAGAAAGGTCTAGGTTCTGTCCTGCCGCAATAAAAGCAGCTACCTTTGGATTGCTACCGAATGTAACATCTGTTGCCCAAGCTACAGAGCCATAGCTCAAAGACTTACCTGACTTTCCACTATCGTGGATAGATACAATCCATATGTCCCAATTCTTGTATGCTGGAATATCCAGGCGTAGACCTACAGACGCACCATCTTCCAACGGTGTGTTTAATAGCTTAGCCTTGTTACTATCCAGCGCACCCTGCATATCTTTAGTAGATGCAGGTAGGAAGAACCGAGTGATAGGTTCAATTGTTTGTGTCGTACGCACAACCTCTTGGTACTCAGCATTAGTAATCTTGCCCTGCAATAATTCAATTGCTGCTTCCTGTACCGGTGTAGTTCTGTTTACAATAGCTGGGTTTGCTTTACCCTTACCAAGCAGGTTAGGCTGCCAGTCTATCTGTTGTTTAATATTATCACTAACGATAACTGAACCACGACCAGCTTGCGCCAATCCAATCTTGCCTTGGAACATTGAAGTCTTGTCGTAGTCAGATACTGAGCTTCCGTCCTTAGCATTTACAACTTCAACAGCTTTAGGTCTCTCTGAAAGTAAGTGAAGCACAGGACGCTCTCCGTTCTTCTGCTTAATCACAAACGGATAACTACCGTGGTCTTTTGTTTCTTCTACAATTACCTCATCGTTAACTTCCACGTATGCGTAGATGTGTCCTGAAGGTAGGTTGTCAATGATACGCTCAGCAAGAACATATCCAATAGCGTCTTTGATACCTTGCTTAGAGAATGAGATGCGCTTCTGTGCGCCTAACATATTTCTAATAGCTGTGATATTCTCTTTAGCTGTTGGGCTATTCTTAGCAATGTGATCAACAACATCCTCAAAGAAGAATCCTCTCTTCTCAAATGTAGAATCACTAACGTTCAAGAACTTATCTTGTATGTCTTTGTGGATAGACTTCATAGAATCTCTACCTGAAAAGTCTACGTTGTACTTCTTACCAACAGCTGTTAGTGCAGCACGGAAGTCAGACACAGGAATGAGACCACGCTCAACCATAGACTCTAGGATATTCATAGAAGCCTTAACACCATCAGTAGATGTAATCATCTTAGATATAGCTCCAGATGTTAACAATAGATATCCAGTGCCTCCGTTCTTCTTTCTAGAATCGTTAATCATTTTAGCTAGCCCGTTAGCAGCTTGCTTCTTAGCGGCTGCCCAAACATCACCGAACTTAGCGATGAAGAATATACCACCATTACCATCAACGATAGTCTTACCATCAAGCTCAACCTTAGCCGTAACCATTGAGTCTGGCTGCGTAATAGTTGCTGCTTTTCCTGCAATATTTCCTAGGCTAGAGTTGTGTACAATCTTACCGTCATCAACAAGCTTTTGGTATTGTTCAGACTTGTCAAAGTAAGTATGTGTGAAGTCTCCTTTGATTGAGTAGCGAGCAAACTTAGTAGCTGTGTTTACGTTCTTCTCTACAGCTGGTGGCTTAATAGCCTCAACACGACCCTGTAGTGCATCAACAAAGCCGTTCATAAATTCAAACGCCTCTTCTCTGTTGGTGATTTTAGCAGCAAGACTCTTGTCTACAATACCAAGCTTAGCGAGGAACTTAACAACAGCTGAACGTACCTTATCTACAAATGATACTTGCTTAGCAGGACTTAACCCTTCGCTATGCTCTGACATTATGCCAACATACTCGGCTAGGAACTCTTCAGCAATTATAGGATCCTCCTTCGTTTTGCCTTTGCCATACACCTCTGCTTTAACGTACTGGTCTCTAAATGCAGATAGCCTTCCAGCAAGTTCTCGTTCAGCAGGAGTCCCCTTACTAAGCTCTGCCTCCATTGAGGTGGCAAACTCTGTAATCTTTTTACCGTCTAGTTTTACAGCGCCAATATATGCGTGCAACATTTCGTGAGCTATAGTAGACACATCAGCTTTATCTAGATTGATGATTATCTTTGCTCCTCCATCGATAGTTTCTCCAGCAGATATGTACACTCCTCTTGGCGAACCTGTTGGTTCATTGCTCGTTATGTATTTGTAGTTAGTTGCGTACTCAATACTGTTGTTTACAAATATAATATCAACAGGTGCTGCTCCAATTTTCTTCAACACTTTATTGAAGTTGCTAACCATATTGGTGATTGCCTTACCTTTGGCTGCGTTAAATCTTCTAGCTGATGGTGTACCTTCCTTGCCGATGTCTTCAGTCTTAACTCGCTTAGACTCCATAAGCTTGACAGGATCTCCTTCATATTTATCAGCAATATCCATCATATTAGCTACGTAGTAAGCATACTCTGGGGTGCCTCTTTCGTAATCCCAGATCCTAGGCATCGTATTTATCTTAAAGTTTGGGATAAATATCTCTCCGCCCTTGCTCTTCATACGTCCGGTATCCTCCTTAGTCCTGAATATGATTCCGTCTTTGGTGAAGGTAGCTGTCATCTTGCCTCTAACCAAGTTCCTTGGGTCAGATCCAGCACCCCTGCTTGCTTCTTTTCTAGCGCCGTCTTTATCTAAAAGGATGATGTCTAGCTCCAAGCTATCTTCTGCTGCAGCTACTTGATCTGCACGTTCAGAAGCGAACTGCTTAGCGATATCATAGCTCGTGAATTCAGTCCCCTGTCCAGCTGTACCTTTAGCGTTCTCTGGATCATATACAAAGAATACTACATCGGGCTTACCTTTAAGTACAGACTTAGGTGCATCCCAACCATCAGGAGCAAACTCCTCAGCAAATGGTACACGTGCTACAGGTCGGAATCCAAGATCAATGTAAATGTCTTCAAGCTTTGTAGCATATGCATCAAGATACTTACCTCCATTGTCTAGAGCTTGCTTTATTACATTCTTTGCTACAGCTTTTGCTTTAGAACGAGGGTCTTTAAAGATACCCCCAATGTATCCGTCCTTCTCAACAAAACCACCAGCCATACGATCAGGAGACATAAATATCTTACCTCCCTCTGATACTATTTTTTTAGCCGCCTTAGGCTCTACAGGAGATACCTGAAGGTCTAGTCGTCTTTCATCTTTTGACAGCTCATCTCTAGCATCATCAATAGCTTTAGAGAAGCTTTCTGCGTCTGTTACTTCTTCAAGTTCTTGAACCACTCTACCTGTCTCAGGCGTTTCAACGCCTCCTTCTTTGACAGGTTCTTCTTTGATAGCGGTTTCCCCTTCTTGCTTAGGACTTGGTACCCCTGTTTCTTTTTTACTATCACGGTATTTGTTTTCTATCTCAATGATAGCTGTAGTCAACTCCTGTACCTTCTTGGTATCTTTTTCTTCTACAGCTGTAACTAACTCTTTCTCTAGTTCATTTACCGCTTTAGTGTCCTCATCAGAGAATAATGTGCGGTCAATCTTTACTTCTTCTTCGGGCTTGGTTACAGGCTCTAAATCAACAGCGCCTGCCTCAGCACCAACTTCAGCTGGTACATCTGTAGCAAATTCCTTATACTTGTCATTAAACTCTACAAGCTTCTCATTGATTGCCTCTTTTACAGCTGCGAGTGCATCACCTGTAAGTGATCCGTCTTTATACCTTGTGTTTAGATCTTCAATCTCTCTGCCTATCTCAGCGAGCTCATTGATGTTCTCTTGAGTAGCACCTCTCAACTCAGTCATTGTTCTCAGCTGTAGGTTAGCCTTTCTGCGTTGTAAGGTACCAATAACTTTATCTAATGACTTATCCTGACCAAAGTCAGAGCTCAACTTAATCGCCGCAATCTTAGCATTGATAGCCTTGATCTCTCCATTGTTTCTGTATTGAGATGCAGCTATAACATCTTGGAATCGTTTAGGATCGTTTTTAGCTAGCTTTAGAAGCGTTTTCTGCGCTTCAGTGATGTTACCCTTACCCTCAAGGTTTTTAGACACACCATCGATAAGAGACTGAGCCTTAGATCCACCTGTAGAAACAACCTTTGATGTCGGATCTGCAAGCGTTTCTAGCAATACATCACGCAGTGACACCTCTTGTCCTGCAGCTATAGAACCCAATGCCTCACCAGCACCACCCGCTAAAGACTCAATAGTAGTCTCTACAACCTCTCCGTATGTTATCTTACGTCCAGCATCTGTAGCTTGATCAATAATCTCTTTAGTCGTTCCTTTAGCAAGTTCCTCAATTACTTCCTCACCTACTTCGCCAACTATCTTCTTGGACAGCTTACCTGCTACACCTCCAGAGATACCATCGATAAGACCGATAACTCCTGAACGTGCTCCTGCTCTTTTTTTGATGCGACCAATAAGTTCCTGGTCAGCGAAAGCTTTTCTGAGCTCATCTGCACTAGTTACGTCTACACCCTCTTCATCGAGCATAGCCATAATAGTAGTTCCGTATTCGTTGATAGCAGATGTTGCAAATGCAAAACCACTAGAAGCCCCAACAGCTGTACCTACACCAGGAATAACACTACCCGCTGTAGCACCAACAGCAACAGACCCAGCAGTAAGCGGAGTCTCTGCAGCTGAAGCCATAGAGATAAATGATTCAGGTAATGTTCTCGCTAGGTCATACATAAACCCAACGAACCCGTCATTGTTATTGTAGAATAAATCACCCTCTTCAGGTTGATTCTGTTGAATGATCTTCTGAATGTCTGCAAGCTCCTCAAAGTCAACGCTACGCAATCCTGCGTCAGACTCTGCTAATAAGATACCTGTCTTTGCTGCAGCTACAGAGCGGTTAACCATCTTATTGCCATACTCAGGATTCTCTTTGAGTATATCCATAAGTTTAGGCTGGTCACGAAGTGCAGTAGTCTCTCTAAGATCTGCCGGACCTGCACCAATTGGTGATGACTCCGACAAATAATCTAAAAAAGATTTCTTATGCTGCTTAACTTCAGGAACTTCTTGTGACGGTACAGCTGATGGTGTATCCGAAGCACCGAACTGAAAAGGTTCTTGAGGCTGCTCTTTTTTTTTTGAGGCGTTGTATCTTTCTACGATGGCATCTAGCTGTTCACGACTTGCGCCACGATCATATGCCTCTTTGAGCAAGGCTTTTAACTCTTCGTTCATTAGTTTATTCCTTTTTCTTGGTAGTAGCTTTCAAGATCAAAATCTTGATTATCACCACCCTGCGAAGGTACGAAAATTTTATCTAGGCTTACTCCGTAGTCTTTTTTAAGTATAGACTTAAGTCTTGCTACTTCACTGGCTTCAGCCTTTCTCTTGACAATTTTCTTTACAGTTTCGTCGTCTCCTGTATCTTCATTAAACTCTTTGACTTCTATTTGCTCTTCAAGTAATACGTCCCCATTAGGGTCCATACCAAAGCCAATAACTCCTTTTAGTCCGGACTCAGGCTTACCCAATGCATAGAAGTTTACTTTCGTTGGAGATTTATCAGGATCTGATGATGGGTAGTCTACCTCATAACTAGAAAGCGGAATGTATTTACCGTCTCCAGTTTTTGTTTCCTTCTTGTTTTCTGGAAGTAAGCGCATAAAGTTGTTTACCAATTCTTTTTGGTAGCTGTTGATAAACTCCATACGGTCTTCCTCTGGTTGATTGCGCAGGAATTCTATTTCTTCCATACTGTTAATCATACCATCTTCACCACCTGCATAACCGCTACGAACACCACCCCAAGCCATAGCTTTTTCAACAGATGTCTCATTTGCATTAACTGTTGCACCAGCAAGCCTTTCCGCATATGCTCTAGCTGCAGATTTGTTTAGATTACCTGACTCATCATAGAAGTCTTGTAGTTTAGCTGAGCTCATCTGCAACATCTTTTGAGATTGCGTCACAGGATCCGCTAAGTCATACTTCATAGATTGAGATATAACAAATGGGTTCTGCACAGCTTCCATTAACTCATCAACGCTGCGTCTAGTTCTTCTGTATTCATCCGTGAGGGATAAGAACTCTTGCCCTCCAATAGAGAATTTACTTGGATCGGCTTTGTACGCTGCCACTTGACTACGGTATTGCTCTGCATTAGCCATAGCTGTACCTGCAATCTGAGCATATCTACCGTACGCCTCATCAGCTGCACGCTTAGATTCTCTAGACTCCGACTCAACATATTTATCTAGCTGTTGCTGATAAGCATTCCAAGCATCCTGCACAACTGGTTTATCTCCTTCTAGATAGGCACCCTCTTTCTTCTTGTTGGCATCCATCCAGTCGTTCATCTCCTTGATGTCCTGACGCTTTTGTTGCATAGCATTTTGAGCCATTGCTCCAAAGTCAGGTGTCTTGATTATATTTGATGGTACAAATTCCATTACTTGAATTGAGGTTTATTTAATAGTGAACGAACGAATTTGTGTAGGTCTGAGTTTCCAGACTTAGCAAGCTTTTGCATAGACTTAGCTTGACTAGGATTGAAGATGTATTCACCACCCGTCATCTCACCAATCTTAGCACCGTCTTTCATAATGTCAATAGGGTTACTCTTGTGTGAGAATTTTCCTGGTGTCTTCTTAACCTTTGCTCCATTATTAGCCACAACTTCCCAGTTGTAATCGTTAATATCCTGATCGTCTTCTATAACATCTGTAACTTGAGATTTCTTAGGTTTTAAGCTAGGCTGTGCTGCAGAATCTTTAAGAAGACCTTCTGCACTTGCTTGTCCGTAGCTAAGACCTGCTTGCATTACATCTCCAACACCGCCAATGATATTTTCTTGTCCTGCCTGAATAGCTGCCATAGCGAGGTTCTCCTCACGTGTCTGACGATCTACATCACGTCTGCGTTGGAACTCAGCACCTCTTGTTGCAGCGCTCATAGCCTGCATAATTTCTGCTTGCTGTTGAGATAGAGCTTGTGTCTTAGCACCAGCACCCGCAGCTGTTACCGCTCCAATACCACCGATAATACCTCTGGCACCAGCCTGCTGTAATGCAGCTGTAGAAGTAGCCATTGTTTTATTGATCTCATCAAGCCTACGCTTTGAGATTTCGCTAGCTCTTGCCTGCTGAATTAAATCAGCATACTCAGAAGGTGTACCTGTAGGTGCTTCAAAGGCAGAGCTTAAGGCTTTCTTTCCTTGTCTCTTTTGCCAAGCACCATAACCAGCTTTTCCTAAGCCGGCTACACCTTGAGCTATTAACATCATTGTAATTGGATCCATATTGCAAAAATACTAATTTTAGTTATGCGCCTTAGAATCAGCGATAACTGTGTTAATCGCAAACAACTCTATAGGCGTGCTTGAAGTTTTTGTTAGTTTAATCTTAGCGTAGTAGTCTCTCATCTGGTCTCCCTCGATAGAGCTGTTACCTACTACTACTAGTATATCTCCATCTACAGCTGATACAGATCCACTGAACGTTACGTTCTTTGATGAATCAATAGAGGCTGGAGTCACAGATAAAGATGTTAAATCTGATGCGTCAACCTTGTATAGCGTAGCTGTAGAACCGAGAGGAAAGCTAGTAGTTATATTATTTTTAAATGTTACCGTAGACCCAGATACAGAGCTAACCTCACCTAGTGCAAAAATCTCACTAGTACTGCTCACAGATGTTATAGAACTTCCGTAAGTAGATGTTGCTCCGTGAATGTAAGAATAGTAGAAGCCTTCTTTTTTGCTGAAAGAGCCTTCTGCAATGCTTGTGTTCTGCCCACTTGTTGTAACTACAGCTGACCAAGGACTGTTACCCTCTAGCGATAGCGACTCAAACGTCTTTATAGATGATGGATTTGCATTAGATACAACCTCTACTAGAGATGCCGCAGCTTCAGCTCCATAGAATGTGTTTCTATCCGCTGTTTCGCTGTGCTTGTATATCTTACCACCACTAAATGTATACATATTAGAGTGTATTGAATCCACTCGTTCTGGAACAAAAGAATACAACGTAGACCATTTTCTATCTATGGTGTCGTAAGCAGCTGTAAACGCAGCTACAGTAGACGATGTAGGATCTATCGATCCAGTAGCATCTGTATCACAGTAGTTGTTGTCAAAGATAAATGCAGGAATATACATATTGACTCTTATCATAACGAAGAAGTCAAATGAACTATTCGTAGCTACACCAAGTACGTTAGATGCTTGATATGGTAAACTAGTATACACTGGAGCACCACTTGACAGCTGGTCTAAATAAACTACAGCTTCTACAGTGTCGTCAAATATATCACATATGTCATCAAATGTACGTGGGTCATTCAAGAATCCAAATACAGCTGATGGATTGTACTGCACAGGCGCAGATACCTGCGTTCCTGTAGAGTCTAGAGATACATCATAGCTGTACTCATCCGTATTGATTAGTACCTGAGAGGTAGTGACCTCACCAGAGTGTACAATGTAGTGTCCATTGTCGTCATCAATACCACCGCCAACTAGGTGTGACTTGTATTTAGATATAGAGCCAAACTTATCTTCAAAGTAAGACTTCATACCAACGTCACTTATTACTGTGAGTCCCTGGCTGTCAATACGTACTACCTTATTTGCATTTACGTCAGCAAAGTAAACCATACCATCCTTGAACGCTACAGACTCAGGGTTGTTTCCAACTCCATACTCTCCAACGTAGTATCGTTCATTACCAATAACATTCGTGGACAATGAAACTAGATTGTCACCAGAACCTGTTTGTAATACCTGACGACCAACACCCGCAACACCACAACGCTTTTCTTGCAAGAAGTATAGTGCTTCATTGTATCCAACTAGATACTTAACACTACCGTGCTCGTAAGCAAAGTCCTTAAAGTTAGCTAGCGATAAATTGAATGTTGAAAGGTTTAGTTTAAGGCTGTCCTCAGAATCAAAGTCAGAATAGGTTATAGAGCCTCTTCTCTTGATTGTTTTCGCATTAGGTATATGAGCTATAGGGCGACCAATAGAAGAGCTCTTAGAGGCGAAGAAATCGCTTACAGAGTAATCTTCAATATATCTTGCCAATGCAGATAGGTTAGGGTAAGCTTCATCACCTGTAGCAGAGTTTGTTTTGTTCTTTGCAGCTGTGAATACACTTCTTCTTCTGAAGTATACATCTCCAAGATCTAGCTGAACTACAGCTGCTGTATTTGACACAATATATGTGCCGCTTGTTGCAGTAGTGTTAGCTGTACCGAAAGCATAGTATACATCGTCTTTTTCATATACGTTTCCGACAGTAATAGCTACACCACCAAGAACTAATATATCGCCCTTGAATACTTTTACAGCAGTGTTGAACTCTACAGCAGTAGCTGTGCCCTGAGATACAACTACAGGAACTGATAGCGATGTTCTTTCTCCAATGTGGGCTCCAGAAGATATCTCATAGCTCTTACCTAACTCGTAGTATATGTTTGAGCTCTGCTTACTAGGGTTGTAGATCTCAATAATACACTGCTTAAACCAGTTAGAGTTTCTGTTCAGTATGCTATTGATTGTAAATCCTGTAGCCGCCTTATTCTCCTCAATAACTACAAACTGCCCAGTGGTATATTCAAGAGATCTAGATGAAGACTTATCTAGTATGGGGTTTTGAGAATCATCTGTTAAATTCTCTAGACCGACCACATTAAACTCATCTACAGATCTTTGATTTCCATCGTAGGATATGATACGTATCTTATCTCCTTTAGAGTATGTGTACGAAAGATCTGCACCAGTCGTAGCATTGTATCCAGCAGACTTGCTGAAGATGGTATTAAGAGATAGGTATATATTCTTGGCTGGAGAGATTTGCAGCTCCAAATCGTTTCTAAATGGTAGGTATGCTCCAGCTACACCACACATAAGCTTTAGCTCATTAGTGCCACGACCAGAGTATACAGGTGCCCAGCGCTTTGCCCAAACTGGTGGGTTGTGTAGCATACGCATAACAATAGAAGCCGGACCGTATAAATCATTTTCAGATGATCTATCGTTGAGAGGGTCTATATAAACCTTGTCTATCTCTTGTACACCACTACTGCGATTGCTTTCATCATAATAAACAACACCTAGCTTATGGCTAGATCCAGACTTAAAGGCTCTAGACTCTACGTCGTCTTCTGAGGCAAATAGCCCTCCAGAGACGTAGTGTGAAAATATTCTAAATGATAAATCGTGAGTAGGGATTTCCATATGTATAACAGGAGAATCCAAAACCTCACGTTGAGAACCGCCAACGAACAGCTGTGTGATAAATAAGTCTAGCTCGGAAAGTATTAGCCTGATCTCATCGGTAGTAGATACCTTTTCTGCTGTAAATACAGCGTGACCATTAAATATAGCCGTCTCTTCAGCAAAGTTTATAGTTGCGCTTTGCAGGTTTGTAGACTCTCCATTTGCAGCTGATAGAGAGACATTATACTTCTGAGATGTGATTGCATTAATAATCTGTGTGATTACATTAGCTCTAGAAGTAGCCACAGAAAAGTCAACAACAGAAGATATATGTATACCAGAAGATACAAACTTAATAGGATTCTCTGTCTTTGTAAGCAGTATTGAATCTGAACTTGTACCGTCTTTTTTGGTATGCGTAACTCTTACGTCGTTAAAGTCTAGTTTTTTTTCATAGGTCTCGCCTCCAATCTGGAAATAATCACCACCTATAGAAATGTTAATGTACACTCTGGATCCAGCTGGTAAACCAGCGGCTGGAATGTTGTTGAAATTTGGTGTAGCTGGTTGTCCGAACGTTATTACGCCCTGAGCGTCTACAGCTAGGTCTACATCATATACAGTTCCCTCATATCCATAGTTAGGTAACAAGTCTACATCAGTAGATATGTTGTCATATCCTTCAGTATATCCACCGTATATCAAACGCCCATTAACAATCTCCTGAGAGTCTGCAATCTGTGGTACATTATCGTACAGCTTATTCTGTTCTGTTGCAGGAAGTGCAATACCATTCTCAGAGTTGGTGAACTTACCATAGCTGTAGTTCCACCAGGTACATTGTTTATCTCATCTACCTGGTAGAATGCACCCTCATTCCCCTCACGAACAAATAGCTGTATCTTCTCTACATCATATGGGCTATGCTTTACAAATACATTGATCTGATTGTAAAAATCATCTTGACCCGGAGTAGTAAATCCTCTGCGTAGCTGGTTTTGAGATACCGTTAATGAAGTGTATGGAGATAAAGCACTGTGCTCCCCATCTTCGTAGACATACTTGTAAGCAAATTGAAACACCCCATCCTGGATATTATTCTCCTTTAGGGCTGGGTTGTTTACAATATTGTATGCAGGTGGATCTAGGGGTGGTCTCTTCGCCACACTAAGCACAGCTAGTTTTTCATCATCGGTACCTGTAAGAAGCTGCGGGTAACCGTTTACTAATGCCTTAGTAGTGTTAATCTTCTTAGGGGCTGTACGACCATCATTAAAGTATAACAATACATCACCATTGATGTTGTTGTATATGTTGCCTTTTACAAATCCGTTCTCCGTAAAGTCAAGAACTGAATCTTTAATTACACGCTGTGCTTGATTTGCACCTACGCTATATCTATATATGCTGTGATCATCATTACTGTTCCAAACAAAGTAGAATATAAATCCTAGCTGTTCGTCTGAAATACTACCAATAACCTTATTAGTACCTGCTGGTAAAGACTTGTCAAGGTCTACAGCTGCATTACCATAAGCGTTCTTAAGAACAAGACCATCACCATCATTATCAGTTGATACACGAATGTTTACGGCATCCGTCATCTCAACCGACTTAATCAAGCGTTCGTCATCGTCCTTGTTTAAGTACTGGGGTGTAATTTTTTGTACAGCCATTTATTAGTATTTAGGCGACTGACGGAAGTTCTTTCTTAGCATTGACAAAGCATCCTGCTTACCAAATGACTTCATACGAGCATTAGCCTTACGTCTTTCGTTGTAATATTCTTGTCTTGCTCTAGCTTTTTCGTTAGC
>Ga0099848_1000568_pt1 | contig 17519 bp, 18 predicted proteins | sample CB_VirMetaG_3_FD_78179 | JGI IMG/M metagenome (GOLD analysis project Ga0099848, IMG submission 78179) | Freshwater to marine saline gradient viral communities from Chesapeake Bay - CB_1508_1S Viral MetaG | ecosystem: Environmental > Aquatic > Marine > Coastal | place: USA: Chesapeake Bay...
CGTTACGTCTGTGAGTCTAACAAATGGGTAATAGGCATCGTTAGTTGTTCGCGCGGCTTCTGTAATCAGGTATGATTGATTATTGATTCCCGAAGTTGAGCCAGTGGCATAACCCCTATCTGCATCCAGAAAAATCAATGAATCAAATGTTCTCCCCATAACTAATTCATAAGGAGTATCTCCAGACATTCCTGTAGGGAAGTCGTCTTCCGCAGACAGGCTTATCATTTCAACGATTTCCTCATTATGGAATAAGGAGTCCGTTAAGGAATCGGCAGAAAGAAGGGTGTTGTCAACGATTTCTGGATACAGGTCATTGTCAAGAAGGATGGTTCCTTTCTTTATTAATGCCGCGCCTTGGCTAATGTCTAGCTTTAAAAACAGTTCTCCTGTTTCTTGTGCGGTAGAACCAGTATAAAGACTTATCTTTTCGATATCGTCCCTAAATCTCTTGTCTGCATTGGCCCAGATTAAAAACCCATTAGAGATGCTATCATATGCGCTTGAAACTCTAAGGTCGCTTATCTCTGGTTCTGGATTTGTTATATTCATTATGCCAGACGATTCCGTGGATTGTGAATCGGAAACCACGCGGAGAACAACTTCAAATGAACGGGGGATTGAGCCATCAAACCATGTGTTAAGCTCGCTTTTCGGAATGATAGCGCTAACAGCATCCGACAAATGTACATAATCTTTTACTACATATGTTCCATCGTCCTTTCTAACGTCGATACTTACTTTCGGCCTGTCCCAATTATTTCTTACGGCATTCTGTGTAGTAAGAACTTTCCCCATTCTGTCCCTTATAGACCAAGACATATTCAAGTCGGCCTGATAAAGCTCAAAGTCTCCCTCCGCACTATAGGAAACAATAGGGGCCTCGTATGTTCCGACTCCCTTGACGAAGTTGATATCTTCTATAACACACCTGTCGTATGCTGAAGAGGTTAGGCTAATTCCTGCGGCAGTGCCATCTGTGGCGGTTTTCGAACGGAGCTTTAAAGGAGCGGCGCTAATTCCATAAACAGACAACTTATAATCGCCAAATTCATAAAATGGCCCGAACACAACCTGCTCAGAAGACGCTTCGTTGGCTATGGCCTTTACTGATTTATTTCCCTTTGGAGTAAGCAAATGGCACTCATAGGTTTCCGTTAGTGGGTAAGTTGTATTTTCAACAATTGTACCCGAAATATAAATACCTCCAACACTATCGGAAATAATGATTCCTCCTGACGCAGTAACAGACGCAGGCGGGTCTGGAGTATTGCTGTTGAAGTCTACGGTCAAATTAGAGAAATAATCTTCTTCGCTTGAGAACCTTATCCCACTTTCAACTAAAGCGAATTTTCTAGGCTCATATTGTGCGGCGAGAACTCCAACCTTATCTTCTCCCTGCTCGGAAAGAGAAACGACTTTGTACAAGTGTTCATTTCTACCCGTTGCCTTAATAGAACAAAACGAACCTACTAGAACATCGTTGAATTTATTTATTCCACTTTGGGATGTATCTAAATTAACAACAAGCCCAGTCCCTCCATTACTTGTGCCAGTATATTGATAGGAAGAAACGTCAAAGTTTTTAATCTTCGAAGTGTTCAGGTTATCAATTTTATCCTGAGAAATAGTAAGCTCGTCCTCATAGGCCTCTTGGAAAAGCTGGTCTAAAGAGCTTTCTCCAGTTACGCAATACAAGTAAATCCCAGTATCTAATCCTCCTGTTGGCATATAAGGAAGAATGAGGCGCTTGTTGTCGTAGTCAACGTCTGCTACATAATTACCAACAGCCTGAAGATTCTTTAGCTCATCATCTATTCTGATAATGTCTCCCGGCTGAAGCATCATGGCTTCTCTTCCTGCCGTGAATTGGACGGTTTCTGTTTCTAGCTTATTGGACAGAAGGGCGTACTTCGCAAACCTTTGCGCTTGTCCTCTAGAGGTAATCCCAATTCCCTGAAAGGTATGCTTAATATATCCGTACCTTTGGATACTTTCTTCGTCTTCATAGTATTCTATCTTCTGCAAGAAGTTGTCGTTCTTGTCAATATAAGGGACTTCAATTACCGTATATCTTGAAGACTTTAAGGAATCAGAGTAAGTGAACGAGCCGCCGTCGACATTATGATTATTGAAGATGTCAATTGGCTCGTCTTCTATGTCGTAATAAAAGTCGATATCGGAGCCAGCATAAAATACCGTCCCCCTGAAAACCGTGGCGATACTATTCAGAATATCATAGGCCTCCTGCTCGTTGTTGAGCATTACGTTACAGGAGAATCGCGGCTCCAATCCTCCGTACCCATCATTCACCCCAACAAACTCCCCGCTGTCATTTACGGTGTCGCAAAATCTACCAATTTCATACAGTTGCCAGATGTTTATATCCTTCAGGTCGTCTAATTGATTTCCTATTGCGTACACAGGGTCAACCAGCATGTCGTATAAAATCCATGCGGGATTATCCGTCCAGTCATATCTGAATGTCCCGTCCCAATCCCCGTTGTAAATCTTCGGGCGATTATTTGAGTCGTAATCATTCTTGTTTTTGATGAACCTCTTGTCTGTTCCGTCATTATTTAAGGGGTAATAATTAGACGGTATAAGAACTTTTTTAAGCCTCACGTCATAAGCGCGACTAGGAACCCTAACAAAGGCCCGAGAATCTATCTTCACTCCCGCGACGGCAGATAAAGGATAAGAAAAAGTTTTTCCGTAGTATTCATTAATGGCAGATAGGGATATAGATATCGAACGCTTTGAACTGAACGTCTCCGGAGTTATTCTATATATCTTTATGTATCTTTTTCTTCCCTGAATTTCCGGAGGCAAAATTAAATTATCCAAGTCGTTTTTTAAGGAATTTCTTGTAGGGCCTAACCAGCTACTTCTTACAGGCCCGCTGCCTCCCCCAACCTTGAACCTGAAGGGACTTCCCCTTACGAGACCCTCTAGGCCGAAGGTTATTGTTTTGTGGTATTGTCTTAAAGTATCATACAGAGGGTCTTTTTTGTCTCGGTCTCCTTCAAGCCCGAGCTCTATCCCCATTTCCAATAGCGCCGTTGTTTGTGTGCCCGCTTTATCATTCTGGTCAGTGACTTGCGTATCAAATAGCGCCGACAAAGTGAAGGTGGCGCTAACCTTCGTCACTGCTGGATTTTCTATAATATGAGTATAGGTAGCTCTATCGTCCCTGTAATTATTAAAAGAATCTTTTGCCCATGCCGCGAAGTCGTGCTTTTCTTTCAGTGTTTTTGAAGAGGAAGTATACGCAGAATTTGCTGTTTGGGGTGCAAGTCTTTTTGTTACAATCGGGTCATACCTATCAGTATAGCTTGAGGAGTTTACCGACCCATTTAATGCAAAGTTAGCATCATAAGAGCGACTGGTCTCCTGCACGTTGGAAAGAGGGAATTGATTCTCTTCCCCCTTCCTTACGTCTACGTCAATTCTGTCGTAATTGTAAGTGTTTGAAGTATCTTCGTTGCAAGACTCTAAAAACAAATAGGCATTTTCCAGTTCTTGAGAAGTAAAGTCCAATGTGTTGCTGTCAACGGCGGAAAACTTAACTTGCCCGCCATCCACAGTCAAGGTATCTCCACTGGCAAGAGGGACGAGAACATATCCTCCCCTTAAAGATTTGATGGAACTATTTGTGCTTTTGGAATTGACCCCATAGGCCAAATTAACAATGGGGTCAGGGATTTTAGACACCATCATTTTGTTAAATTGTCCGTCATTGTTGCTATTCTTAATAAACCTATTGGACAATATCCCTGTGCCATTTACCCCGCTATACGAAACCCTAACGGACACGTTGTTTTTGTTTAAATTCAATTCTCTAATATCATCTATCCCAGTATAGGGGATGAAGGCGTACTTTATATCCTCAGAAGAAAAGAAAGCGGTATTGCCTCGAAGTAAAATAGGCTCCTCTTCTGCGGAATACTTTAGAAGGGCGGCCAAATTTTTATTCAAGTGAAAAGCGCCAGAGGCAATAACCTTGTCTATATCCGGAATTCCCGCATCAAAGCTTCTATAGATAGATTGAAAATCGTCATCGTAAGAATTTAAAAACTCAGCGACACCCGTTAAATCTGTTGCGTTAGGTTGAGTAGGGTCTACATACGTTAAGGAAGTATGATTGACATATGAGGTCTGGCTAATTGTTTCTCGAACAGGAACTTGGTCAATATAAACGCCACAAAGAAGTTTGTCCCCTTTGGCATAGGCTCCGTTTTGGTCTACAATCCCGCCAATAGGCCCCTCTGCCAGCAGGTCTATCACAGAAAACGACTCAACGGACATCAACATCTGTGAAGTATTTGTCGGCGGCTTTAAAACCACGTCGCCGCCAGCGCCATCAATGCGAGTCTTAAGAAAGTTTTGTGTTGTTTTTTTGATATTCATTATTCTCTCCTGCTGTCATCTGGGATGATTACTGAGTCGATTGTGTAGCGGTCGCCATCAGGCATTATCGCCCGATTAGTAGTGTTGTTCCATCCCATTCTCCACACATTAAGGTTCCATGTTCCTCCCCAGTATCCATTGTTTAAACTTGAGAACTCTATTTCTCCCGGCCCCGTAAGGGCATTCCCATCTGCCCGATTTCCGTTCCCCAATCTTTGGGGTTCTATTGAGGTTGAAACAACCTTTGTACCAATTCTCATCCTTCCATAACCCAAAGGAACGGTGACCCCCTGTGTTGCCGCATTTTCCAAACTAGAGAATAAAAAGGATTTTTGTGTTGCCTCTGCTTCAAATGACGGAACAGGAGGAGGGAAAAGAAGCCCCATAATGCCTCCGAGCACAAGGCTGATGCCCGCCCCCATAAGAATTTCTCCAAACATTGTTCCCGCAATAGGGTTTATCATACTGATAACAATAAGAAGCGCCCCAACAATAATTTTGGCCGCATTACTTGTTCCTATAATGGTAGGAGAAAAATGAATCTCCTTATAATTCCCAGCAGAATCAAGCTCTTGCTCTGAGGATACTTTCTGACCATCGCAAATCATCTCATAGAGTCTCCCTTGCCTTCCCCATGTTTTAAGAGCCCTCTTGAATCCCCTTTTGTTAGCAGCCAATGCGCGGATAGCATCAACGGGCTTCCTTACGAGGAAGTTATGTTCTTTGCCAAATCGTTTCGCTAATGCTCCGTGCAATATAACTTTGGTCATTCTGGTTTATAGTATGTTTTTAGCACATAGTTTGCAATGCCAGCGCCGATTCCCAGCTTGGTAAATTGCGGCAAATCATAGGCTGCAGAATTTCCCCCGCCAAGCCTTACAGGTTCTAGGGTTGTGCTGATTACTTGACTACCAATCCTCAGCCTTCCATATCCTATTTGCACAGGCGTTCCTCTAGAGGTAGAATTTGTGGTTGTTGAAAAAATAAATGACCGTCCTTGAGCCTCCGTGTGGAAAGAGGGCATCTCAGGTGGGAATAACATCTCCATAACTCCTCCGATAATCAGTCCCGCGCCGAGCTTAATGAGCCATGGTTGCTTAAAAATAACGCCGACAATAATTAAGACAACCCCAATTATAATTTTTACTACCTTACTTGTGCCTAAAATAGCTGGGACAATATCTATTCTGTTTATCTTTTTTCGATGGATAAGCTCATTTTCTTCCGTGATTGCCTCGCCGTCACAAATTATCTCATAGAATCTCCCCTTTCTGCCCCAAGCCTTTAATGCGTGCCTGAATCCCCTTTTGTTTGCCATTAGAGCGCGAATAGCATCAATAGGTCTCCCAATATTGAAATTGTGAAACTTGCCAAACTCCTTTCCTAGTGCTCCATGCAAAACTATCTGTGTCATTTTAACTTTTCCCTTAAACCTTCTATAGCTTTTACATCACAATCCAGCTCTTCAGGAACAAAAATATGAAATTTATTTGACAAATTGCTATAGATAACCATTGGAAGACACACATTTTCCCCTACGGTTTTATCAAACTGGCTTGGGCCCTCGTCTTCCTGTGAGTGATTATGGAAGATGGCTACAAGAGAGTGCTCCCTTTGGACCTGCAAGAAATCCATAGCTGAGATATAAAAAAACTGGTCAGGGTAAGGCGACCTGTTTTTAGAGTTCACATAATAAAAATCTCCATCCTTTTCGCAGATGAAGCCACAAATTTCGTCGTTGATATGCGGCGAAGCAATTTCAATAAGCTTGTTTTTAATATCCATTTTGCCTTGCAGAGAAAGGGTAACGATGTGTGCCGGGGTATCCTCCGAAAGGAAGGAAGTCTCCGTACCTAAAGGAGCATCCCATCAGGCTTTTGCTACACGCATCTTTTTTCCAGTTCACGGAATCAGTTTTGGGGTCAGAGGTAGTGTCGGACACGCAAATAAACTTGAATTTGATGCCTTGGAATCCGCTATCTGTTTTATTGGAAAACATTTTGTATCTTTTCCCCTCAACATAAACAACGTCCCCGCGAACATAACTAACCCCCTCTTGCCATTCCCCTCTATCATTTAAGTCTGCCTCCGTTAAGGTGGAAATGTTTTGATACTGATATATCTGATTTATAAAATCAGCGGGCATTTCCCCATTGTAAATTCTAAAGTCTTCCATGTATCCATTGAACCCGTTCCTAATGCCCGTGGTTGTTCCGTCCGTGTCATTCGCCCAAACATCCAGAGCTGCCCCAAGGCCGTTAGCTCCAGTAGAAATAGCGGTCTGTCTAGCCTCCAAGGTTATTGCTGTTTCATCTTTTGTCCAAAGTTTCCCAGACGCTTTTAGCTCTCCGTTTAAATATAGCTTCCCCCAATTTTTCTGGTCAATTTCCTCGCCCATTGTATAAGCAAACGCAACATGGGTCCATTTGTTAAATACAGTAGAGTCTCCTCCAGATGGAATCATCCAAATCCTTGAATCAAAGGCTCCAGAGCCAGAAGTTCTTATCACTCCTAAATATCCTGTGTTATCTGCCCCAGAGCCCCCTATGAACACTCCAAATCCTCCAGAAACGCCACCGAAATCAACAAGAACCCTGTCTCCGCTTGGATTATGGTCTACTCCGCTATAAGGATAACACCAGAAGGTTACCGTTCTTGCCATCTGGCTTAGCCCAGAGCCGTGAGTCAGTTGAGGGATTTCTCCGCCCGTAAAGCCCGTGGACAAACAAACTGCCCCGCTTCCATCGAAATAAAACGATGAATCAGAAAAAGGAGTAACCTGCGCGGCCCCCGTTGATGGATAATGTCCCGCATCCCCGATACTGTACAGTCCCACGCCAGTAAATGCAGGAGTGCCGAAGGTACACTCTTCGCTAAAGTCCTTCGTGTGCAACTGGCTTTTCGATACGTCTATGAAGTCATTTTCCGCCTTGAAGATTAGGTCGGCAGTGGTTGATACATTTACGGACGATTCAACAAGAAGATTGTCGTCCATGTCAGCGACAGGGGGCCCAGTATATCTGCATCCGTATCCACGATAGACAAAACCGCAACGAAGGCTATGGACTTTTCTATTTGGGATTTTTTGGTTCTCCAACTCCAAAGGAGTAACCAATTCAAACTCAACTTCTTCTTTTGTTTCGGATATTTTGTGCGAAATGTAATATTTTTCATCCGCAAATCCCGCATTGAAATTTTCCTGTCCATAGGGATTCTGTCCATTGGGGAAATTCCGGTTGTCCAAAAATCTTGCGAGGGTTCTTTTCCTTACCACCTTCGAGCCATTAAGGTCTTTATATTTTCTCAGCAGAGTAGAAACAACAAGACCCTGATTGGAAACCCTGATTTTTGGTCGGGGCAATTTTTGGTCGTTTGATTTCTCCCAAGCGGAACCCTCGATATTGAAAGGAATGTACTTCACCCCCTGCCAATAAATGGGGACTCCAATTCCGTTGGAGCCAGCATGAATGGCAATAAATTCAGAAGGATTTTCTTCATAATTATAGTAGATTATGAAAAATTCCAATAGAGAGCTAGGCTCCAATTCCAGAAGCCCCCTCATTAATTCCCTACTGACGCCTTTTGCCATATCTAATATTACACAAAAACAGCTTGACTTTCAACATTCTATGTGCTGAAATACCTCTACCGAAAATGAAAAAAAATGTGTGGACAACTAAAGATGGCCGTGAATTGCTCATTTCCGAAATGGAAACGGGGCATATCCGAAATGCCATAGCCTTAGTTGAAAGAAAGATAGAGGCTCATGTAAAAAAGGCCTTGAAAATTGCTGACTCCCTTTATTCCAAGGGAGAAGGGAGGTCCGCCGAAGAATTTTTAGACCAAGGAATGAAAATAGCCAACGGAGAAACATCTCTCCAGCTTCAATTTCTACGAAAAGAATTAAAAAACGTGAAAAATGAAATTTAGCATAACTATTCCCTCTAGCATAAGAATTCCCTCCGTTGAAGAAATAAAAAAATCTCTTGGCAAGGTAAGAAAAGCCTTTGAAAAGATTCCCGACTATGAATCAATTTCCACCTCCGCCACTCCTCCTCCCGACCCGCTCGAAAGCGGGACGCCCATAAGTGGAGCGTTGTCTTCGGCGGGCAATTATACTTCGTGGGGCGTTCCCTACTCCAACTCTTCAGCGAGGGGGAGTTTTATTGACGAAGATGGTAATTACCATAATTTCAAGGCCCCACCTTGGCGCTTGAGCAACCCGCCTAAAGTTGTCTTTGAAGACGGGGATAATCCCTATTTAGTTGAGAAAGAAATAGAAAACCATCGAAGACAGTATCGGGAATGGTGCGATGAATTTTCCAAGTACGAAGAAGAGCAAGCCATGATACAGCTAGACAAGCTAGAACAGCTTCCCCCGCAAGCATTTTGTAGCAGATGGCCAATAGATTGCGGGGTCTCCAACGCCACAGATTTCAAATAAGTGTAACTAATATCATGAAAACGATGTCCATTCCCGCGTACTACAAAAACAAAGAAGAAAGCGAAAAGGCAAGGGCTTATCTGGAAGACTTGATTCATCAAATAATGTCCATTGTTTTATCGGGGAAAACCTCTGAAAATCTCAATCAAAAGGTTTCAGAATTGTTCTCCATTGATTTTAAGCCTAAATTTCTAGACGATACAAAATTTGTTGTGGTTTCCCGCTATCATGTGGCAATCACCGCGATGCAAATATGGCAATATAAGTTTGCGACAGGGAAAGACTGCGAACTCTTGCACACAGCAACACTGAGTAGGGTCGAAAACTTCCTGACCCACACCTACCTGCCCTACTGCAAGTCCCTCCAAGACAGTTTGCTTCATAAATACTCCAATCATGGGGCGTTAGGACTCATGGGGGAATGCATTGCCTACAAATATATCATTCATCACCGCAAGAACATTGCCGTACAGCCGTGGTACAAGGCCCGCCTTCACGCTTGCGCCGAAAAACTCGACAAGAGAGTAAGGAAGGCCGTTCTCAGAAAGAACCGCTGGTGCGGAAAGAAAGGGGAACTTTGGGTAGAAAACCTTAGAAATAAGAAGGGATTGTATTATACCTATCTTCATCTGGGAGCATTGCTCCGTACTATGGTGACATTGACAGGGGAAAGAGAAAAAATATCAGACGAAACCCTTGATAAACTGCACAAGGCATATCAGAGTTACCTGAATTACTTCTATGACCCCGATTGCTGGCCCTATATGGATGCCACGAAAATTCCAGTTCTCCGCCAGTTGCAGAAATTAATCTTTCCATCGGATAAATTTATAAAGCCCAGAATAGAGGGGAAGGAAGGGGCGCTTATGGATGTTTGCGCCAATAAAATCTATCCTGTTTCCTCTCCCCCTTTTCAATATCACAAGTCTTATCAAGAGCTAGGGCCGTTTCCCTACTCAACAAAGATAATGAGTTCGGCCTACGACCTGTGGAGACTTTTATAATACTGAATTGAACTCCAAGGTCTGAAATTTTCGGGAAACGAAAAAATTTTTGGGAGAGATTTTTGGTTTTGGGCTATTAGAAAATCTAATACAGCGTATTAGAAAAACTTGTGTGCGAATTGATTCTTGACAAATAGGAAGATTCTCGCATAGTGGGGAAATGAAAATTGAACTTGAACTTATTCCTTGGACGACTCCCAATTTTGTGAGAATAAAAACCCCTATTAGCCTGAAACAAGACGGGCCTCAAGAAACCCCCGCAATTCCTCTTAGTGAAATTCACGCAGAGGTTTTAGGCGAGATGTGCGACCATTTTCGGGCAGAGATTTTCAACAAGGCGAACAAGAATGACCCAAGAATCCTCAGATAAAATGGAACTAAGCGGCCCCTGTTTTGCAGGGGTCGCTTTTTTATTGCAAACTTCATAAGACTCAAATATAATTATATCTCGTTGATTATCAACGAGTTAAGGTGTTTCAAAATTTTTGTAATTGACTTTATTTTATAAATATACAGTATAAAGCGCATGATTAGATACTCAATGAAGAATGTTCACGACCAGAAACTTGACCAGTGGATTAAGCTTGGGATGAACACCCTTCTGGTGGGTGAGCACGGCACAGGAAAAACCCAGCGGGTGCTGGAGGCGTTTGAGCGGAATAAGCTGAAATACGTTTATTTCTCTGGAGCGACCCTTGACCCTTGGCTCCATCTTATCGGCGTTCCAGAAGTGTCCGAAAAGCAGAGCAAGGAAGCTGGAAGAAAGTGCATTGAGTTTATTCTTCCCGAAAACATTGACAATGAACTGGAGGCAATCTTTATGGACGAGTACAATCGCTCCCATAAGGTTGTCAGGAACGCTCTGCTTGAATTACAACAGTTCAAGTCAATTAATGGGCGCAAGTTCCCCAAACTGAAGTTGGTCTGGGCGGCGATTAACCCGCCGAAGGAAGAAGACGATATTGGCTTCCAGTATGACGTTGACGAACCTGACCCCGCACAGGTTGACCGCTTCCATGCTATTGTGGAAATCCCTTCTATCCCCGACCCAAAATACTTCAAAAAGCGTTTTGGCGACCATGTTGGAGGAATCCTTATCAAGTGGTGGAAGAAACAGGCTGACGATGCGAAGGTCGCCGTGTCTCCTCGTCGTCTTGAATATGCTGGCAACTACTTCTTCCAAGGAGCAGAACTTTCCGACATACTCCCTCCTGTATGCAATGTTGGGGATTTGGTGCAAGCCCTTGGCGAAAGGGAAGAGGATATAATTCTCAAGAAAATCCTTGCAGACCCCAATGGAGAAGAGGCAAGAAATTTCCTGCGGGAACCGAAAAACTTCTACAAGGTTCAGGATGAAATGAAAAAGCCAGAGTTCTTCCCTGCTTACGTCCATGTCACCGATGAAATCAAAGCGGCGACATACGATGCTTCTGAAGAATTTAAGCGTTTCGTTCTCGCAACAGCCGCTTCTAAGTCCGAATGGACGGAAAAGATTGTGAAAGATGTTAATCAAATCCCCCAGCTTGAAGCCGTGAGGGCGGTTTTGAGCGAAGACTGGCCAGATATTTATATTTCCGAACCTATTAACTTGGGAAATTGCGGAATCAAAATGTCTTCTGCGGAAGGGAATGTCAAGGAAGAGTTGGCTGAATTTGAGTTGGCCGTGAAGAACGGAAACTATAATGTCCCTGCTGAATTTTACCTAGGGGTTATTAATGATTTTCCGTCTAAGTCCTATGCTAATACCTATTGGCATAAGAGAGCATGGTACTGGCTCCGTAATTGTCACAGCTTGATGCCCGCACACCTTATCGTCAATATCGTCTTGAGCGTATATAATTCTATTCAAAAGAAAACAATGGATGCTTTCAACGGATTTGACAAGCTGTTCAACAGAATGTTCTTGGAGGGATTCAATCGCCTGTCTCCTGCCGACAGGGAAAAGGCAATCCGTCTTTTTGAACAGGCAGGAGATAAACACGCCGACTACGATAAGATTAAAAAACTTATCTCTAAGGCTCGTGGAACGGATTTTGTTGGTGCGCTTCCAAAAGAAGTTGACACGCTGGTTAAATCTGCTATCTCTGTTGTTTAATGAAGTTTTCAGAAAAAATTGCTATTGCCCAAAGACTCCAAGCGCATCACTATGCGTTTAGGGTCTTCTGGGACATGGCGGAAATTCGCTATGACGAAAAGATTAATACAATCTGCGTTAGATGGAACATGGAAACCTATGAACCTTCCCTGCTGATTAACAGGGAATGGTGGGAGGAAATGAACGAGGAATCCAGAATTTCTCAAATATTTACTATCCTGCACGAATGTTTCCACGTTCTCTTCAACCACGTTTATCGTTTCGCTAAGGCTTTTAAAACTGGCGAAGGGGAGATTGTCAATATCGCCACAGACATTGTTATCAACGAAATGCTGACCAATCAGTTTGGGTTTGACCGCAATGCTTTGCATGAAAATTTGTACAATCCTAACGACCCAGATAAATCTGGATGCTGGATTGATACAGTATTCCGCGAAAACGCCCACAAGATTGAGCGCAACAAGTCTTCTGATTACTATATCCAAAAACTCAAGGAAATGTACCCAGAGATGGCCAAGGGGACGGGAGAAGGTTCCTCTACCTTGGGAGGAATGGGCTTTGACGAACACTCTGTCCTTTCCGAAGAAGAGGCCGAGAATCTCGTAGAGGCTCTCGACCAAAGCGGATTCATGGAAATGCTGGGAGAAGAGTTCAAGAAAACCGTCAAGGAATCGGAAGAATCAAAAGAACTGGAAAAGAAGGGTCAACTCGCTGGGACTGGTTCTGGAAACTGGTTTTCTGTGCAAATACAAAAGAGGCAAATAAAGCAGAAGTGGGAAACGGTTGTGAAAAATCATTCTCGTCGTCTGCTGGCCACGGATATGAAACTTGAAGAACGCTGGGACCGAATCAAACCCCTGTATTCCCCGCTTATGTCGAAAAATCGGGTTAAACTCCCTTTTGAAACTTGGCGAATTGGTCCCGTTGAGCAAGAGAAGAAAGGGTTGATTTATATGTTTCTTGATTGTAGTGGAAGTTGCATACATTTGAAGGACAGATTCTTCAAGGCGGCTCGTACCGTTGACCCCCGCAAGATTGACCTGCGCCTTTTTAGTTTTGATACTAGAACCGAGGAGTTGGATATTAAAACTGGCCGTGTCCACGGTGGGGGAGGAACCTGTTTCCGTTGTATCGAAGGACAAATACAGAGATGTATGTCAACGGACAAGACCCGCTACCCAGACCAAGTTTTTATCATCACGGATGGTGATGGCACATCTGTTCGCCCCGAAAAGCCCGACCGCTGGATTTGGTTCTTGGCGGGAGAGGAAACAAAGCGTTACATTCCTTCTCAAAGCAAAATTTATTACTTAAAGGATTTTGAATAATGGGTTCGGGACCATTACCATGTAAAAAATGTCGGGACTCCACCCTTGAGTGGGTGGCTGATGAAGACGGCGATTTTACGCTAGACTCAGATATGCGCTGTAAGAAATGCGGTCATATTTATCGGGGTATGCAAGATTATATAGATTACAATAAAGAAAATGAAGTGGACTCATCTAACTAAAGGCCGTGGCGACAAGGGTGGCACGGATTTCGGAATCGGCAAGAGATTGCCGAAGGGACACCGTGTATTCCAAATACTAGGCGAAATTGATATGCTCAATGCTCAAATAGGAACGTGCAAGACCTATGCCCTGCATCGTAAGCAACTACAGGACTTCAATCGCAAATATATGGGCTACCTACATTTAGGCGGGAAAGACACAAAGATGCTTGATGAATTTCTCGCTTATCTTGATGAAACGCTTGACCATGCTGTTCAAGAATTAGACAATCTGGAACCAGAGGGCGTTAAGGGTTGGCAGGACTATGATAACGCATGGTATGTCGCTACTTGTCAGGCTCGCAAAGTAGAGAGGCTCTTGTGCTTGTCTTGGGAAGACCGTTATGGCTCTATAATTTTCCCAAATATTGAACATGGCGAAAAAGTGCTTGCAATTTTCAATCGCATGAGTAAGGTGTTGTATTGTTTTGGAGTATTAGAAAGCAAATATGAGTAATTGGTCTGAATTTTTATCGTAACAGGGCAAACGAATCCTATTACAATCATGTGTGTCGCAAATATCAACCACACATTGAAACGGTGCAGATGATGATGTGGTTGAGGGCTATGACCTTACCTCATGGGGAACGGATTCCGTGAGCAACAAGTCTGCCGTTCTAATCTCTCCCATTCATTTTGTTTCCGCTAGGCATTATCATCCTCCTGTTGGCTCTGAAATAGTGTTTTCAAGCGGGGAGAGCCAATTTTCAGGGGTAATACTAAACTACCAAATAATACCCGATACGGACATTGGACATTATCACTGGAAGACTAGATAAAGGGACGGAAATTGTTTCGGGACATCAAAATTTCCAGCTTTCCGTTTCCAAGGTGAGACAATATGCAACAGATTCCCTGTACGGAACTCCTCTGCTGGTTTATTCGGACCCTTTAATTCGTGGCGGGGACTCTGGCTACCCTTCTTTTGTTCTTGATTCAAACGGAAACACCACGGTTGCTGGAACACATTATCGGGCGTTTATCGGAAAATCCGCATACGATAGTCCTCTGGGAATCTATCGGAGCCAAATAAGTGCAATCGTTTCCGCAGACGGATATACTCTTGGAGTGCCAGAACCCGCCTCTTTTGTCTTGACAATGGCAATCTTACTTTTACTGTGGTGGCTATGGTCAAAGAAATCCAAGGAAACCTTTTAGACTTCCCAGAAGATGTAAACATTATCGCCCATCAAGCCAACTGTCAGGCCACGATGGGGGCAGGTATTGCAAGACAAATAAGGGAACGATACCCAGAAGTATCACAAGAAGACAGGGATGCTTTCAACAACCACAGGGCGAAACTCGGCCTATTTTCTGCCGTAAAAATTTCTGACGACCCCAAGGTTGTAGTCAATTTATACGGACAAGATAAGATTGGAGGAGAAAAGCCCACGGATTATGAAGGAATTTATTCGGCAATGGATAAGCTGTATCGTTTAGCCTCCAAGAAGCCCGACCTCTATGTTATCGGCTTCCCTCATGGAATGTCCTGCGGTTTGGGCGGGGGCGATTGGCGCATTATCCGCACAATGATTGAAGTTCTTGCGGAAAAATATGAAGTTCAAACACGGATAGTAAAATTTTCAGAATAAATGACGAAAGGATATTTTATAGACCTTGACACTTACGCCCCCAGACTTGAAATCCTTTCCATTGGTGAGTGTCGGGGGACTTCAAAAGTGCCAAATAAGATGATTTTATCAAAAGGAAGGTTTGAATTGGCTGGGAGCGGACCCTTCTCGTTTGAAAAATTCTCTTTTTCTACCAATTTACTGAATAAAAGGGGAGAAATTGTCAGGGTCATTAATGGAACGCTAGAAATAAAAGAGATAGATTGCTCTAAAGAATGTTTCGTTTCAATCTATGATAATCCAGAGCAGGGAGACAAGTTCATAATGGGAGGGTTTTTGAATGTAGATGTTTACGACTTTTATTATGGGCCGAATGTGCGTCCACAAGAAATCACTTTTGTAACACGATGTCTTTGCGATTTGAAAATTTAATTAATGTCGGTCCCTATAAGGCAAAAGTCATAAGCGAGGAAGGGGGGAATCTTTTTGAGTGTCTTATATCTAAGCTGACAATTAGACAGCCTTCTCTTCCAGTCCAAAACTTAATGCACATATATGACAACGACAGGCTTCTTTTTATGCCTTATGAAACAAGCGTAGAGTGGGACGAAGAAACCAATAATCTTATTATAGAAGGTAAAATTATAACACAGGGCTTAAATTTCTCATCGCCTGTTCAGGGAATAATTTTGCTGGATTCGCTTGCAAACAGAAACAAATCAAATAAGAGTTCTGTAATTTGGCTTCAATAATATTACCCGCTAAATAATCTGAAAATTTTTACGATAAGGTGTAAAACAATCCAATGTCAATGGACATTTCCAAGTCCCTCTTTTATAGAGTCCTCTGGATGGAACATGAGGAAGTTGACAGACTGAAATGGATTCAGAGCCAACAGTCTGGATATGATATAGGGCTGGAACACGCCAGATTTTTGTGGGCAAGAAACCATCAGAAGAAGTGGATGAGGGAAGTGATGGAAAGCGGGGCCAAATTAAATTCCACTGATAATCAAGGGCTTACGCCTTAATTCAAAAAAGTATTTGACAAAGACCGATTTCTCCCGCAATCTGTGGTCTTTCAATTAAACAAAAACCCATATTGCTTACAAATTATGCAAATTACACATACTCAAAACACCATTCTGAAATCTCAGAATTTTGCCGAAACTGCTTGCACTATTGATGCGGAAGATGCTCGTCACATCGCCCATCTGTTGCGGGACAATTATTCCGACACTCGTTGGGCATCTGTCCGTGAAGTCACAGCCAATGCCGTAGACGCTTGCAAGGAAGCCAACAACGGCAGTATTCCTCTCGTCAAGGTTCCCACTCAGTTCGACACGGAATTTGCCGTGAGAGATTATGGTCATGGCCTCACAAGGGAACAGGTAATCGGCAATCCCGACCTTAACCCTGTTGAATTGGCACAGGCCAATCTTGAAGACCCTCTTTTCGGTCTTTATTCCAAGTATGGCAAGTCCACAAAGCGCAATTCCAATGTCGGAATTGGCGGGTTTGGCATTGGTCGCTTTGCCCCGCTTTCCTATGGGGATTCCTTTACGATTGAATCTTTCAGGGACGGCACTCGCTCAATCTATGTCATGCGTAAAGACGAGTACAACGATACTCGCATCACGGAATTGTCTTCTGAGGCCACGACTGAGCCAAATGGCCTTCGGGTCAGCATGGCGGTCAAGCAGACGGATGTAAACCGTTTCGCCTGTATGGTGAAGAGGCTCAGTTTCTTTGGGGTGAAGTTCGATGTTACTGGAATGGTGTTACCTGACTGGAAGAAGGTAGCCCCCATTATCCTTGAGGATAAGGGCTGGAAAATTGTTGAAACCAATCAAGTTCTTGTCGATGTTGGTTATGCGGTAAGCGGGTCGTATCGCAGGTTCGGAACGCATTTCGTGAGCATGGGAGGCGTAAGCTATCCGCTTGATACGGACAATTTGCAAGCAAGCAAGGCTCGCACCTTTCTGTTTGGGCTGTCTGGGAGCCATTCCATGATTCTTGAATTGCCTATCGGCTCCGTGAAACTGCATCACAGTCGAGAAGCCCTTGAGTACAATGACCAGACGAAAGCCGTATTGGAAAAGGCACTACAAAATGCCCATGAAAGTCTTCGGTCTCTAATGCAAAAGGGCATTGACTCCAGCAAGAGTTTCACCCAAGCGGTTGAGCGTCTTTCGGATTACTACAAGGCCGTAGGAAACGATGCGGTCAGTACCGTTGACCTTGTATGGAAGAAACGCACCCTTTCTCGCTACTGGAATATCAGATGCGAATGGGACAATAATACCAAAACCTACCCCTATGAAGTAGAAACTTGGGCATATTCCTCTGCTCCCCATAATAGTAATGGGGTTTCCTATCATTGCGGTGCTTCACAGGGCGCATACAGTACAAACATGGCAATTATGTATGATGATTTGCCCAGCAAC
>Ga0099848_1000569_pt1 | contig 17447 bp, 21 predicted proteins | sample CB_VirMetaG_3_FD_78179 | JGI IMG/M metagenome (GOLD analysis project Ga0099848, IMG submission 78179) | Freshwater to marine saline gradient viral communities from Chesapeake Bay - CB_1508_1S Viral MetaG | ecosystem: Environmental > Aquatic > Marine > Coastal | place: USA: Chesapeake Bay...
CAAAGCGAAGGCAGTCGAGCCGGATTTCCAACTGTAGCAGTAAGGACGACAGGATGTACTCATCGCTGCTGGTTTGGAGAAGGAGGCTGGTGTGACTCTTGGTATACAAGTATCCATCCAGAAAAAGGCGGATTTACATTTAATGACATTGTTAAGATGTATGACGACCGTCCAGACATTAAAGAGATGATGCTAACCGGCGGAGCACCGACAATGCACCCTGCACTAGTAAATGAATTAAGTCACTTTGCAAATGAGCGAGGTATTGTTATTACAATGGAGACTGAAGGTAGTCATTTTCTTGATACTGATTATCCATTAGGATTAATTTCTTTCAGTCCTAAGTTTTCTAATTCAGTTCCTAAATTAGGAGTATTGACCCCTAAAGGCGTCGAGACTGATCAAAAAATGATTGACAAACATAATAGTTTGCGTCTAAATAAAGAAGCAATTAAACAGATGATGGAATACCATACCGACTATCATTTTAAGCCAGTATGTAATCCAACAGAGATGCCTGAGGTATGGGCAGAGATTGAAGCATTCCGAGTTGAAATGGGTATCCCTAAAAACAAAACTTGGATAATGCCTCCAGGTGATAACAGAGAAGAGCTTATCAGAGTATATCCGATGGTATTCGAATTCTGTACAGAAAATGGTTATAATTTTACAGGCCGTGAGCATATCATTGCCTTTGACACAAAAAGAGGAGTATAAAATTTAAAATTTATGGAAAACAAAAATATCAAGCCACTAGGAGATCGAGTTTTAGTTAAAGAATACAAAACTAAAGAAGATAAGAAAACTGCATCAGGAATTATTATTCCAGAGACTGTAACAGCTGATGATGTAAAAATGGGTAAGGTAATTGCCGTAGGAGCTGGGTTGTATACCCAAAATGGTGTATCTATTCCAATGTCAGTAAAAGAAGGAGATGAAGTAATGTTGCCAGCATATGGGCAAGGTCAAGAGATTAAAGTAGGAAAAGAAAAATATATGCTATACAGAGAGTCTGAGCTATTAGCTGTATTGGTTGAAAATATTCAAATGGAGCTACCTCTTGATTAATTCAAAAGAATTACTTATATTTAAAGAAATAAATAAAAAATGAAGGAACTGTTAAAATATGCTAATTCTTCTATCCCTCGCACAGATGAAGAAAAACAAACAATGATTGAGCATGCTGCGAAGCATTATGGCGAATATATGACTGCATTAGGTATTGATTGGAAAAATGATCCAAATTCGTCAGATACCCCAATGCGTGTTGCAAAAGCATTTGTTAATGACTTAGCTCAAGGTTGTTATGTCGATGCCCCAAAAATTACAGCATTTGATAATTTAGACAAATATGATGGAATTGTATTTCAAGGAAATATTGATGTTAAATCATTTTGTTCTCATCATCATTTGCCTTTTGTTGGGTATGCACATGTAGCGTATATTCCTTCAGAAACAGGTAAAGTTATTGGGTTATCTAAATTAAATCGTATTGTAGAATACTTTGCTCGCAGACCTCAGGTGCAAGAAAACCTTACTATGCAAATTCATGATTATATTAATGAAGTCTGTGAAGGTAATAAAGGCGTAGCAGTAATGGTAGCTGCGAACCATATGTGTGCTTGTGTAAGAGGAGTGCGCCATGATTCTACAATGATGACTTCGAAGATGTCAAAAGCATTTTTAGAAGACGCTGCTGCAAGAAATGAGTTTTATCGTTTTGTAGACAAATTAGATTCAAAATGACACCGGAAGAACGATTAGAGCGACTAAATCTATTTTTAGTAATGGCTAATCAGCTTCCATCCGCAAAAAATACAATTGACAATATTTTGCGTGTAGTACGTAAATATGATTTACCAAAACACGTAGATAGGGAGTTTATTTTTGATTGCTTAATTGCTTATTATCAATCCACTGAAGAATACGAAAATTGTGCTGAATTGCTTAAGTACAAGTTAGATGTGGATCGTAAAAAAAGAATTACAGTTAAAAAATTAACTCGGCAAGACCTTCGAGATCTTCGAGCTCTAGGATTTAAAGTTCCTGACGAAATAAAGTTAAGAGCATTAGCCAAGATAGCAAAGGAGATTAATCGAAAAAAAGATAGTTAACTTGTGCCAGTCTCAAATTAAAAAAAAAGAAAATATGGAAACACTATCATTTATTTTAGGGGTAGCTGCAGTTGTAGCGATAGCTATGGTTGCGGTTATGTTTAGGGTTTATCGAGAAGTTGAAAGACTTAAAAGTAATGCCCAAGATCATGAAAAATGGCTCAATGAAATTGAGCGACAAATTGGAGAGCGTGAAGACGTTCTTCATCGAAGAATAGATCAAGAAATTGATCGAGTTAATGGATATCATGACGAAATACATCGAATAATGGATTCTCGTTTTGATAAGTTTGAAAATAAAATAACAGAAAAACTGCCTAATAAAAAAGGCTATTAATTAAGTAACACCGAGACTGGCACGGTTAATTATTATGAAAAGAGTTGCGTTTATTATAAACAGAATGAATTTCCGTCCCTCCTCAGGGCACGGAATTTTCATGAAAGGTGTGGTCGAAACACTAATTAAAAACGGTCACTTTATTGATATTATTTGCGATGGAGAACCTGAGCAAAATTTTCTAGAAGAGTATGGCATAAACATCTATACTCCAAATAAAGAAGATCGTTTGTCATATGGCAAACATTCTAACTTATTTCAGTTTGCTGATTCATTTAATTTTGAAAAATCAATTAATTTTAGAACAGCAATAACAAAGGCAATGACAAACCATTATTATAATCTAGTAATATGTAATGATACAGAGTCAGCATTTGTAGTAAACCAGATGGGGTTGCATAAGCATATTAAAGTAGTGTCATATGCCCACGAATGTGCATCAATTAATCCTGAATTAGGCGCTGGAGTATTTAAAGAATGTTATTACAACTTAATTGACAAAATGATGTTCTGGCCAGAAATGAATACACTTATTCAGACAGACCAAAACCAAGAAAAATTAAACGAGAAGTTTAAAGATATTAAAATGGATATGAATACTATAGTTCAGCTATATCCATTAACAGATTATGAATCTTTAAATATCAAAGACACTGACGGATTACTATATATAGGACGTCATGAAGATCGGAAGAATCCGGGGGAGTACATTAAAGTACTGAAGGCCATAAAAGATAAGTATGGCATTGAGCTGAAAGCTAATGTAATGACTCGATCGGCACATGTTAAAAAGTTTGAAGCTGATTTCGAGTCGATTGGACATACAAATTATGAAATTGTATCCGATGTAGTAGGAGAAGAAAAAGCTAGGATTATTCAAAAATCAAAAGTAGCTTTTATGCCTTATAAAAACGAATCATTTGGTATCGCAGTATTAGAAGCGCTTCGATGGATGCCAACAATAGTACTAAGTAAGTATGATTGGCACTATAACTTTAAAGGGTTTAGTAATTATATTTCAGCAGATACAAAAGACCTTGCTGATATAATCTGGAATAAACATAATGAAGTTCGCACCGATGAGCAAGAAAGCCAAGCACTACAAGAAATAAAAGATTATCAAACTAGGTATGAGACTTCATTGTTAGAGTTAGTTAATACAGATGGCAATACAAATACCCCTCCAGACAAAGAGCCTAGAACAAGGATTTATCAATATATTTCGGAGAATAAAGGTACATGGGTATCTTTAGAAGATTACTTCCGAACACAGAATTCTAAAGGCACAATTTATTTAACTTCAGATATTGAGTCTTTATATACTAGTTTAGCATTTTATACTATGATTATAAATACTAATCAAGCTACATATGTTGGGATTCGTGACGAAAATGGAAATATTGACTTTCCAAAACAAGAAGAAAAAAGTGAAGCTTTTTCTAGCTTCTTTGAATAATATTTCTTATATTTAATAAAATTTAAAACCTGTTATGAGCAAAATAATTTACATTCCATTGGAAGAGCTACCTCAACGGTACACCGGTATGATGAACCAAGCATTTTATCCTATAGTTGATATTTCATTGTATCCTAGCGTTGAAATTGATAAAGAAATTAAGCGCGGTCAATTCTTAGATATTGTCAATACTACAAAATTCAAAGCCGCTCAAATTCAAATGATTGCTGATTTGTTTAATGAAGGTAAAGTAGAAAATGGCGACGTATTCCTAGTTGGAGATATATTCTTCCCAGGTATTGAGTCAATTAAATATATGTCCGAGCTTTTAGATTTAGACGTAAAAGTATACGGCATTAATTATGCTGGTCGTGCTGATAAAACAGATTTTGTACAAAAATTATCTAATTGGTCAGACGCGTCAGAAGCTGGCTATCATCTTATCTGTGATGGAATTTTTGTAGGTAGCGAAGACCATAAAAATAATGTAGTTGATTATTTTGGGTTAAATGATGTAACTGTACACGCTACGGGGCTGGTGTGGGACTTAAAGTATATGCAAAGTTTCCGTCAAGAGATTGGCAAGCCCGAAAAAGAAGATTTTGTTATTTGGCCTCATAGATGGTGTGAAGAAAAAGGAATTGACGAATTGGTTGCATTTGCAAAAAAGACCAAAAAGAAAATTATCATTACATCTTCAGGTCCGAAAAAAGATTTGCCAAAACTTCCTAAAAATATTGAATATCGTTATGGGTTGACAAAGAAAGAATATTATGAATTAATGGCAAAAGCTCGTTGGTATCTATCAAATGCATATCAAGAGACTTTTGGCTACACAATTCAAGAAGCTATATTCTGGGGTTGTCAAATACTCGTTCCGAATAGAGCATGTAGCCCGGAAATGGTTCCTAGTAAATGTGTTTATAATAATTGGGAAGAAATTGAAGATAAGTTTAATAGTTTAGATTTGAGTGTTGATTTTAGTTGGACTGAAAAATGGCACAATAACGCTCAAACTATGATTAACATCATTAAAAAAGAATGCAGGTTTTAGTAGAAGAATATAAAATAGACCGACGTGTGCGGGCCATGGCACATAAATTAACTGAGGAGCATCGTAATAGCGGAAATGGATACCCACCAGTTATGATATGTGTATTAAATGGCTCGTTTATGTTCTTTACAGATTTAGTAAAGGATATGGGTATTGATGTTGAGATTGATTTTATTCGCCCAAAATCATATCACGGAAAGGATAATTCTCAAGGGGTTGAATTTACTAAAGAATTAGAAATTGAACTCAAAGGAAAGCGAGTGTATATTGTAGAAGATATGGTAGACACTGGCCAGACAATGTTTGAAGTATTATGTCGCGTCAATGACCGACTGCCAGTAGATGTTAAAATTGTAACGCTAGTTCATAGGAAAGGCAATGAGTTTCCTGTTGACCATTATTGTTTTGAAATAGGCGATGAGTGGGTCGTTGGATATGGATTCGATGACCATGGATTAAAAAGAAATTATAGAAACATATATAGCAAATAAGAATGTATCAAAATATAGCATATCAAAAACATAAAAATATAGTTCACGTATGGGATGACAAAAACGGTCATCTCCAATTTCCTTACAAAAAATATGCTTATAAGAAAAGTTCTCATGGCAAACATGTAGCGTTGGATGGCTCGAAATTAGATAAAGTTCATGATTGGGATGAGTCAGATATTCAAAGAGGGTTGATATATGAATCAGACATTAATCCAGAGACAAGAACTTTAATTGATTTGTATTATGAAACAGATGATCCTTCAGTAGGTCACAGAGAATTGTTTGTAGATATTGAGGTAAGCACTGAAGGAGGGTTTTCAACCGCTGAAGAAGCATGGCAACCAATGACTTCGATTGCATTTCATGATAGGGTTGGAAAGCGGTCAGTAGCTATCATTGTCGACCCGGAAAGAAATCTAAAACCATATACTGATGCAAATATGTCTTTAGAAGTGGTTCAGACTGAATATGAACTAATAACTAAATTCCTTGCTCATTATATTGAAATACGACCAACTATTATAACAGGATGGAATATTGACTTCTTTGATATTCCTTATTTGTATAATAGGATTACTAAAGTAGCCGGCAAAAATTATGCTGATGCGCTATCGCCAATTAATGAAGTAATCTATCTTCAGCATCGTAATCGTTATAGAATTATGGGTGTGAGTTGTTTAGATTATATGGCATTGTATAAGCTATTCACTTATTCAGAACAATCTTCTTATTCTCTTGATAATATATCAAAGAAAGAGTTAGGCAAAGGTAAAATAGAATATGAAGGAACGCTAGATCACTTATATAAAACAGACCCAGAAAAGTTTGTTGAATATAACATGAATGACGTTACTTTGGTATTAGAGTTAGAAGAAAAACTTAAATTTTTGGAGCTAGCTCGAGGTATCTGTCACAAAGGTCATGTGCCTTATGAAGATGTGTATTTTACAACTAGATATCTAGACGGTGCTTGTGTTACTTATATGAAGCGTTTAGGTATCGTAGCTCCTAATAGAAGGCTACGAAATCATAGCGAAGGCGGAGAAGAACAATCAAATGACTTTGCCGGCGCATTTGTAAAGGACCCAACCCCTGGAGTGTATGAATGGGTCTTTGACGTAGATATGGCATCCCTGTATCCATCAATTATTAGATCCTTAAATATATCTCCAGAGACAAAAATAGGTCGTATTGAAAATTGGGACGCTATTAAAGATGACTTTTGGAATGATAATTACTCAGGAGCTTCAGCTAAATTGAGGTCAGGCGCAAAGCACCAATTAATTCCAATGATGGAATTTCGTCAATGGTTATTAGATAATAAGTATACCGTGTCCTCTATTGGAGTAGTATATGATTATTCCAGAAATGGTCTTATTCCTTCAATATTAGAAACGTGGATGAATGAGCGAGAAGAGTTCCGAGCCTTAGCTAAAAAATATGGTAAAGAAGGAAATCAAGAATTACAAAAGTTCTTTGATGGTCGACAATTAACTACAAAGATTGTTAATAACTCTTTGTATGGTGCTTTGGGAGCTCCTGGATTTAGGTTCCATGATTTAGATAATGCAGAGTCAATTACATTAACTGGTCAAAGCGTAATTCGTCAGGCAATGCAGCGAGGCAATGAATGGTTTACAAACCAAACAGGAGTTGACCGAGAATATGTAATTTATGTAGATACTGACTCTAACTATTTTTCAGCATCTCCAGTTATTGAAATGATGGAGTCTAAATTGCAGCGTGAATTGACTCGAGATGAGAAGATTGATATTACTTATAAGACTTCGCAGATTGTCGAAAAATATATTAATGATTCTTGGGATAGTTGGGCAAAGCATAAATTTAATACAGACACCCATTTCCTAAATATTAAACAAGAATATGTTGCTGAGTCAGGGTTATGGATTGCAAAGAAGCGTTATGCACAAAAAATTATTTCTGAAAAAGGAGTATTGATATCTGACCTAACCTCTGGTGCAAAAGAATGGAAGTTAGATGTTAAAGGAATGGATGTAGTTCGATCAAATTTCCCAACAGCTTTCCGTGAGTTTATGTCAGGAGTGTTAATTGATATTTTGAATATAGAGCCCAAAGAAATTATTGACTCAAAGGTGTTAGCATTCCGAGAGGATATGAAAGCAAAGCCTATGATTGATATTATGTTTCCAACCGGAGTTAAGGAGCTATCAAAATACCAAACTAAAAAATCAGACGGTCAGGTGTTTGGTACTCGTAAGACCGGTACTCCAGTTCACGCAAAGTCAGCATTAAATTATAACGACCTTATTGAGTATTATAATTTAAAGAAGACATTTCAGCCAATCACAGATGGTGAAAAAATTAAATGGACTTATCTAAAACAAAACCCATATGGGCTGGATAGTTGTGCAATTAAAGGTTTTGAAGATCCAAATGAAATACTTAAATTTATTGAAAGTTATATTGACTATGAAAAGATCTTTACAGCTTCGTTAGAGAATAAGTTAGGAGATTTTTACAAAGCACTTAATTGGGGTGCTATCCCAAAAAATGATTCATTAGCAGAATTTTTTAGTTTTTAAAGTATGAAGGTAAAAGATATGAACGTAAAAACAACAGTGATAGTAAAATTGGCAGTCGATGGCTGTCATAACTTTCCGAAAGCAGCGGAGCTATTTCCTGAAGTAGGATTTTTAGCAGATAGACATAGGCACATGTTTCACTTTACAGTAGCATGCCCAGTAACTCATTCTGACAGAGATAAAGAATTTATAATGTTAAAGAGAGATATTATAGATTATATTAATGGAGAATATTTTGATGAGTTTACTCGTACTTGCGAATTTGGTGCTCGCTCTTGTGAGATGTTAGCGGCGCAAGTACTTAATGAGTTTAGTGCAGATTGGGTTGAGGTTTGGGAAGATCAAGAGAATGGTGCAAGAGTAGAAAAAATTGACTAATGAGATTATTCGTTGTCATAGATGAATTAATTACTGACGAAAACTCATGGGAGAGTCATTTGTCGTCAATGCTACAAGGATATGTAGATTCGACAAATACAGACTGTGCAATTGTCGAAGTCAGCGATTTACAAACAATCAAAGCATATTTTCAATCAGGTTATATAGAGCCGGGGGACAAATTTGTATTTCCAAATGCCTGGTCTACAATGACTATTTATGTTAAGCATTGGGCTGAAAATTATGATATACCAGTCGAAATGGTTGGGTTCTGGTCAAGGGGCTGTTATATAAATCAAGACCCTGAGTATCGTCCAATGAATAATCGAGACTGGAGAAAGGTTCATGAACGGGCTTCATTTAGATGCTTAGATAGAAGTTATTTTATATCTGAGTTTCATAAAGAGCAATTTAGAATTTATGTATCTAAAAATGTATTTCCGGACAGATTAACCATTTCTGCATTTCCTTTAGATTATTTAGATTTCGAATTAGCATCATATAAGGGCTCATATTATAAACAAGATATAATAACTTTCCCATGGCATAAGTATACAGACTTACATGAACAGATTATGTACGACTTTATACGAGTGTTCTCAGGAGAGATTAGTGTAGTCTTTGCACAGGAAAGAAGTCAAATACCTAGACATCAATTATTAAATCAAATATCAAAATCTAAGATTGCATTTTTGCCATACACACATCCAGATATCGGAAAAGAAATATATGAGTGTTTTATATTAGGCACAATTCCATTGGTACCAGATATTGAAGGTGTAAGAGATTTTGTACCTTCAGAATTTAGATACCCTCCTGAATGGACAGAAAATATTTTTAACTATAGTAGGTATGCGCCAGATTTAACTGCTATGATTAAAAAATTAACAAAAAATTATAAAGATTACGTGCCATTAATTGAAGAGCATAAAGATTATTTGTATGAACATCATTATGATTCAGAAAAAATTATTAACCAATTATTTGAAAATTACAAAAGAAATTAATATATTTGCAATATGGAAGAAAAGAAATTAGTATATTTCCCATCATTGAGTTCCGGCGCATACGCATCTCCATTGACTAAAAATATGGAAGTTGCTCCAGGCGTGCCTTATCGATTTTGGGATGAGCGAGTGCCTGAAAAATGGCGTTATAAGTATTTCCTTATGACAGCAGGTCACTTGTATAAAAAAGATGATATTCGTAAAACATGGGGTCTAGAAGATACTCTAGTATTTGGCGACTCTGGTGGGTTCCAAATTGCAACTGGTGCACTAAAATGGGACTTATCTTTACGTGATAGAATCTTTGAATGGTTAGAGCATAATTCAGATATTGCAGCTAATATTGATATTCCGCCTCGAGTTACTTATGAAGGTAGGTTCCAAGAGGCTTTGGATATGAGTTTAGATAACTTTAAATACTTCGAGCAAAAGCAATCTGGTAAAACTAAATTCTTAAATGTAGTACAAGGGTCGAATCCTGTAGAGTTTAAGCATTGGTATGATACAGTTAAAGATTGTGAGTTTGGAGGATGGTCAATTGGTTCGTCTAGACGATTAGTCGACTTTATGTATATCTTAGCTTTAATGATTAAAGAAAAAGAATTTTTGAAAGAGCGTAATACTTGGGTACACTTATTAGGCATTTCAAAAGTATCTGATTTCTTTGTACTAGCTCAGATGCAAAGATTAATGAATCAGTATACAGGTAATAGAATTACAGTATCGACTGATAGCTCTTCGCCAGGCCAATATCCAATTTTTGGTCAAATGGTTTGGAGTCCGAATTGGAAAGACCAGGTATTTAATATGTTGTATTTTCCAAAGGATGGAAGTAATTTAGGATACCCAAAGACAGGGCACGTGCCTTCGTTAATTGACCACCCCGGAGTTCCGTATTTAACTTGGGACATTGTTGAAAATTATTCAACAGAAGCAGTAACTCGTCTTACTTATCATAATTTGTATATGTATGTATACACAGCAGAAAATGTTGAGAAGTTAGTTAATACATGTCCATTGGAAGTATTAAGTGAGTTAGTGCCAAATGACTTAATTCAAATTTTACGATCCATGGAAGAGATGTTTAACTCTTCAGATCCAATCGCAGTATATGAACGATACCGGCAATTTTATGTTAAGTATGGAGGCGAAAATGTAATGAATATTGCTCAGGAAGTTTCTAGAGAATTCTTTGACTTTACTGAATTTGATAGTGTAGATGTAAAAAAACTTAAAAAAGAACAAAAATTATTAAAACAAAAATAAATTTATGGCAAAAGATATCTATTTTGATTTAGACAGTCGCAATGGTTTGAAAGCTGGCGTTGATAAGCTAGCTAATGCAGTTAAAGTAACATTAGGACCTAAAGGCCGAAATGTAGTAATTGACAAAAAGTTTTCAAGCCCCATTATTACAAAAGATGGTGTGACCGTTGCAAAGGAAATTGAATTGGAAAACCCATTAGAAAATATGGGTGCACAATTAGTTAAAGAAGTTGCATCAAAAACAGCAACAGAAGCAGGCGATGGTACTACTACAGCAACTGTATTAGCTCAGGCTATTATGACTTCAGGTCTAAAAGCTATTTCAACAGGAGTTAATCCTATTGATTTGAAGCGTGGTATTGACAAAGCAGTTGATAGTGTCGTAAATTCACTAAAAGAGTTAGCGCTAGAAGTAGGAGATGATAATGATAAAGTTAAGCAGGTAGCGACTATCTCTGCAAATAATGATACTGCGATTGGAGAATTGATTGCAGAAGCAATGAAGGTAGTTGGTAAAGACGGCGTTGTTACTGTAGAAGAAGCTAAAGGAATTGAAACTGAACTTAAAACTGTAGAGGGGTTACAATTTGATAGAGGATATCTATCAACATACTTTGTTAATAATACAGATAAAATGGAAACTGTATTTGAAAACCCACTTATCTTAATTTATGAAAAGAAAATTTCATTAATGGCTGATCTGCTTCCTGTGTTAGAAAAAGCTGTATCGACAGGTAGACCTTTGTTAATTATTGCCGAAGACGTAGACTCAGAAGCTTTAGCAACTTTAGTTGTTAATAGAGTAAGGGCTGGGTTGCAGGTAGTAGCAGTAAAAGCCCCTGGGTTTGGAGATAAAAGAAAAGAAATGCTTCAAGATATTGCTATTTTAACTGGAGGCGTTGCACTTTTTGAAGAAGCTGGTGTTAAGTTAGAAGATGCTGATTTGGATCATTTAGGCGAAGCTGCAAAGATTATTGTATCAAAAGACACGACTACAATTGTTGATGGCGCCGGAGAAAAAGAAAATATCGTTGAGCGAGTTAAACAAATCAAAGCTCAAATCGATAGTTCAAAATCTGACTATGAGACAGAGAAGCTACAAGAGCGTTTAGCAAAATTGACAGGAGGGGTAGCTATTCTTCATATTGGTGCTGCATCTGAAGTTGAGATGAAAGAGAAGAAAGACCGCGTCGACGATGCATTAGCAGCAACTCGAGCAGCTATTGAAGAAGGAATTGTACCCGGTGGAGGTGTAGCTCTAATCCACGCTTCAGAGTGTTTAAATAATTTGACAATCGAAAATGAAGATGAGGTTGTCGGTGTAACAATTATTAAAAAAGCAATCGAAGAGCCATTGCGTCAAATTTGTACAAATGCGGGCATCGAAGGCTCGGTGGTAATTAAAGAAGTGCAAAAATCAAATAATACTGTTGGATATGACGCTAGGAATGATCAATATATTGATATGTTCGAAGCAGGTATTATCGACCCAGTCAAAGTAACTCGAGTAGCATTGCAAAATGCAGCCTCAGTCGCCTCAATGATCATGACTACGGAATGTGCAATTGTTAATATTCCAGAAAAAGAAACTAATGATCAAAATCAATATTAATTTGGAAGATACAAAAGAATATCTTATATTTAAGTAAATTAAAAGTAAAATGGAAAAAAGTAAATTTATTGGATTTATTAATCGTTATTTCTTAGCTGGTAATACTGATAGTGCTAAATTAGTAATTGATAATAAACAATTGTCGACTCAATTTATGAGTGCTGACCAAAATGTAATTGGAGATATTGTTCTCAAGAACTTTGACGCTCAGAATGCAGAATTAGGAGTCTATACGACGTCACAATTAGTTAAAATGCTTTCAGCAGTTGATGAGAAAATGGACGTCTCTTTCGGTGAAGTTGATAGCAAAATCTTTTCAATTAATTTTAAAGATTCAAGCACAAATGTAACGTATATGTTGGCAGACCTTTCAGTTATTCGTCAAGTGCCAAATCTTAAGTCACTTCCTGACTTTGATGTTAGCATTGAGTTGAATAAGGATTTTGCAAATAATTTTAAGAAAGCTGCTAATGCACTTCCAGAGTCAGATAATTTTGGGGTGACTTCAGATGGCACTGGTACTAAAATTATTATTAATCACTCGAGCGTAAACACTAACCGAATTGTATTTAGTGTTAATCCAGTTACTCAGACCTCTATGGATACTGTTTGTTTTTCAGCTAAATTGTTTAAGGAAATCTTAAACGCAAATTCTGACGCAACCGGTACTCTTGAGGTATCGTCAAAAGGTTTGGCTCGCGTATCATTTGACGGGCCTGACTATTCAGCAACATATTATTTAGTAAAATTGACAATCGCATAAGATGTTTGGAAACGAAGAACATACACTTTGGGTTGAGAAGTATAGACCCGATACATTAGAAGGATATGTAGGTAATGCTGCAATCGTTGATAAGGTACGAATTTATCTTGACGCGGGTGATGTACCTCATTTGTTGTTATATGGTACTGCTGGTACAGGAAAGACAACGTTAGCCAAACTTATAGCAAAAAATATCGATTGTGATTTGATGTATATTAATGCATCAGATGAAAATAATGTTGAAACTGTTAGAGAGAAAATAAAAAGCTTTGCTAGCACAATAGGCTTTCGTCCATGGAAATTAATTATCCTAGATGAGGCTGACTACTTGACCCCCAATGCTCAAGCTGCACTCCGAAATTTGATGGAAACGTTTTCGAAGACGACTCGGTTTATTCTTACATGTAACTATGTAGAGAAGATAATCGATCCAATTCAATCGCGTTGTCAGGTATTTGGTATTACTCCTCCGTCAAAGAAAGATGTAGCTGTTAGAGTGAATGAAATACTTCAGGCTGAAGGAGTTACGGCGAAACCAGAAGATCTGGTATCAATTATCAATGCAGGGTATCCCGACATTCGTCGGATACTTAATTCCTGCCAGAGGCAAGTAGTTAAAGGCGAATTGATAGTAGACAAACAATCATTGATCGAAGCCAATTATATGGACAAGGTCATTGGCATCTTATCAGCAAAAACTGACAAGAAGCAAATGTTTACTTCAATTCGCCAGTTGCTAGCAGATTCTCAAGTTAAAGATTATACGGCATTGTATCGGCATTTGTATGATAATCTTGAGTCATTCGCAACAGGCCACATTGCACCAGTAATCTTAATTATTGCAGAGGCACAATATCAAGATAGCTTTGCAGTTGATAAAGAGATTAACGTTAGTGCGATGTTTGTTAAAATTATAAATGAAATCTAATGAGACTTATTAATAAAATTAAAGGATGGTTTCGTCGTAAAGACGCTGTGTCATATGACAGATTAAATTATTTAGTGGCATATAAATCAGAAGCAGACTATTTTGACAAAGTAAATTTATACAAAAAACTAGACGCGTCGCTAATACGTGAGCCTAGCAAAGAAACTATAATTTCTGAAGAATGGGGTATGATTAATTGGAGTCGAGTTACTCCCGAAACCAAAGAGAGAATTTTAGAATTAGCAAAGCAAGACATTCAAAAACAAGTTAACGAATTATGAAAAGGACAGTAGGACAACAAGGAGGTCAGCAAGTTAATATCGATATCACAAAAACAGTTCCAGTTGTTTGTGACAATGAAGATTGTGGTAACGATATGTTTATGACTGCAATGAAATTTCGCCGAGTGCCAAAACTATTAGCAGGTTCTAAAGAAGACCAAATTATTCCGGTACAAGTATTTATGTGTACTGCGTGTGGAAACGTGAACAAAGAATTTGATTTAGATGTCTGAGGAAAAGAAGGCAACGATATTTGACCATTTATCTTTTATTACAGATAAAAAGGTATCATGGGATTCATTAAATGATGTAGATAAAAAAGCATTTGTTCCTTATCTAATTAATCGATGGCTGTCTATGAATATGGACTTCATTGAGATCGTTAATGAATTGCAGCGATATACTATAGGACAAGTATCGCCAGCTGAGACATACAAATTGTATTTTGATATATTGCCTAGACAAAAACAGTATAACAAATATATTAAAGGAAAGAAGGCAGATAAATTCAATCCAGAATTAGTTAAGCTATTATCGGAGCATTTTAGTGTAAGCCGTAAAGAAGCTTCAGAATATATTGAGTTGTATGAAAAATCTAATATATCTGAGTTGCGTAGTATTATTAAAAAATACGGTAAGACTGATAAAGAAGTAGATAAATTACTTAAACCAGATAAAAAATAATGGATACTATTTTAACCTTAATCGCATTATTACTCGTTGCGGGTGCTTTTGGATTTTTATTAGCGATACCACTTATGAAAAAAATGAGTCGGCAATATATGTCATTACAAAAACAATGGGAAATTTTAGAGCGCAAAAGGACAATAAAATTATATAAAAAAGCAAAAAAGAAAAAAGCTAAAAAAAAGTAATATGATTATTAGTATTAGTGGTAAAATTGGCAGCGGTAAGGATACTGTTGCCGATATCATACAATCTATGGACATCAGCCGAAAGTGGGAAGTTAAGAAATGGGCAGGTAAATTAAAACAGGTAGCTACATTAATAACTGGCATTCCAACGGAAAAATGGGAAGACCAAGAATTCAAAAAAACTGAGTTAGGTCCTGAATGGGGTATGACAGTGCGAGATTTATTACAAAAATTAGGCACAGATGCAATGCGAAATGGATTGCACGAAAATACATGGGTCAATGCACTTATGAGTGAATATTTAGCAACAACAATTACTATAGGCATTAACGAATGGGACTATTGGGAAGAAGATGTATTACCAAATTGGATTGTTACAGATACTAGATTTCCTAATGAAGTTAAAGCCATTAAAGAAAAAGGTGGCATCTTAATTAAAATTGAAAGAGATACAAGTAATACTATTGGCACGGGGCATATATCAGAGACCGCATTAGACGACTATACAGAGTGGGATTACGTTATAGATAATAACGGATCACTACTTGATTTACGAATGAAAATTAAAGATATTTTTCTAGAACGACGCTTATTTGTTTCTTCCCTTTGATTTGGTACTTTGAAAGATAATACTTATATTTATATAAAATAAGTAAGTTATGGCAGTCAGTCAATTAGGGCAGTTATTTAGAGCTGTAGCTCCCGAGAAGAAAGAAGGAGATGTAACTATATCGTATAGTCAATTTGCAATGTGGTCTTCATGTCCACATAAATGGAAACTCAATTATATCGATCGTAACCGTTTAGGAGGTCCGTCAATACATACAGTATTCGGTACTGCATTTCACGAGACAATGCAATGGTGGTTACATGTAATGTTTAGTAAGTCGATTAAAGAGTCGGAAAAAATTAATTTAGAAGAATGTTTACATGAGCAAATAGTACAAAATTATATGCTCGCAGTAACGGATCAGACAAATGGAGTCCACTTTTCAACACCGACAGAATTGCAAGAATTTTATGAAGATGGTGTTGCAATTTTTGATTGGCTCCGTAAACATAGAGCTGCTTATTTTTCTAATAAGACTTATGAGTTAGTTGGTATTGAAATGCCACTTTATATTCAAGCAACAGATAAGAACCCAGCAGTTGTTATGAATGGATTCTTAGATATTGTATTGCGTGAAGTAAAGACCGGCAGGATCTTAATTATAGACATTAAGACTTCAACTAAAGGATGGAATGCGTATGCAAAGAAAGATAAAATTAAAGCATCGCAGTTAGTCTTATATAAACAGTATTTTGCAAAGCAATATGGATATGATGAAGATATTATTGACATCAAGTATTTTATTGTAAAGCGAAAGCTGATAGAAGGATTTATGTATCCACAGAAACGAGTTCAAGAATTTGTTCCAGCTTCTGGTAAGCCAACTCGAAATAAATTAGTTAAAGAAATTGAGTCATTTATTGAGGCAGGATTTAATTTAGATGGTACATATAAGACAGACGGAAATTTCCCAGCAATAGGAGATAAAGGATTAAAAAATTGCCGTTTTTGTGAGTTCGCAAATAATGAAGAATTATGCCCAAAAGCAAATAGAATAAAATGATAAACAGATACAAAACAATGCAAAGTATTAAATCTGACCCAGATAAAATAAAAATTGCAATCATTGGATCGAGAGCGTATGAAAATAAAAAGAAAATACGTGATATGATTTTTAAACTTAAACAAACATTTGGTGATAGATTAGAAATTGTATCAGGCGGAGCAAAAGACGGAGCCGATCGATACGCTAGAAAATTTTCAATCGAAATGGGAGTTGCATACAAAGAGTTTAATCCAGCGCATACAGTTAAAAATTTATATTCTGTAATGCCAGACAATTATTATAGTAAACCATATCATGTATCTCAGCTATTTCATCGCAATGAATTGATTGCAAAATATTGTGATAAAATGATTGCGTTCATTGATTCAAATGTGCCTTCAAAAGGTTCAAAACACGCCGTTAATATGGCACAGAAACATAATAAACCAGTAGTTATTGTAAATGAAAAATCTTAAAAGATATTTAATCTATCACGCAAAGTGGCAGTTAGGAGTAATCGTGTCGTGGCCATGTATGTATTTAATGCACGATGTTTGGGGCTGGTCTAATTTTTGGACTATTATCGGATTTCAATTTGTAGGCGCGCTTATATTTTGGAATGTTGATAAGTGGATATTTAGTAACAAAAATAGTAACTAAACATAAGAATTACATATTTATATTAAAGTATAAAGGTTTTATTAATTAAGTTATGATCAAAAG
>Ga0099848_1000571_pt1 | contig 17394 bp, 26 predicted proteins | sample CB_VirMetaG_3_FD_78179 | JGI IMG/M metagenome (GOLD analysis project Ga0099848, IMG submission 78179) | Freshwater to marine saline gradient viral communities from Chesapeake Bay - CB_1508_1S Viral MetaG | ecosystem: Environmental > Aquatic > Marine > Coastal | place: USA: Chesapeake Bay...
GTGAAGAACAAACCGGTTATTTCGGAACATTTGAAAATGTTGACCTAAGCATGTAGTCCTTTATGGTTGGACTGAGCAAGACGGGGGTTCGATTCCCCCCACCTCCACCATTTTTTTATTGACGCTTGACTGGCAATTAATATTTATTATATTATCATAACAAATAAAAATTAATTTTTTAAGAACAATGAAAAAAGTACTTTTCGCTCTTTTCGCAGTTTCAATGTTGGCAGCTTGCCAAACAGAAGAAGCAGCACCAGTTCAGGAATCAACAGACACTACAGTATTGGCACCAGTAGAAGAGCCAGCTGAAGGTGGTTCAGAAGTTGCAAAACCTGAAGTGGAAGAGGTATCAGAAGAATCAGCAGTAAAATAATGCTTCTTCGGTATCCAAGAACAGGTCGGGCGGTTGTCCGACCTTTTTTTTTTGCCAAACAATATTTTTTTGGCAATTTTGTTTGGCAGACAATTTTGTTTGGCATATATTTGTATTGTTAAACGATACCACTATGACTAACAAGACAGAAATCTACAACAAAATCCGAAGCTACAACGGCAGCAACGACTTCCTCCGCAAAATGCAAGAGAGTTTCCTAAAATGGGGACGATTGACAGACAAGCAATACGCAATCACAGAGAAGATTGTCCTTAACGAAGAACGTCAAAAAGAAGTGGACGTGACCACCTTGTCACCACAACTTCGTTCGATTGTAGAATACACAGGTGACAGCACCTTTGTACAGGACCTCAAGTCAAAGTATTTGACCTACCGTACACTCAGCGACAAACAAATCCAAAAAGGAGCTGAAGCGGTAGACCGTGAGACACAGAAAAACTCTCAAGTGGACCTCAACCTTAAACTTGTCGGAAACACCATCAAGTTGGGTCGTAAAATCGCCGAAGGAATCAAAGAAAACAAAAACATTGACTTCTTCCCGATTTTGGTTGACGTAACCGAGGTGATGACCATGAGTAACAAAGCCTTCAAACTCAAGGCAAAACTCACCAAAGAAAACGGAGGTATCTGCCGTTGTTGTGGAAAGACCCTGACTGATGAAATGTCTCGTATGACTGGTATCGGTCCCGTATGTTCCAAATACGTAGGTGTTCAACACCCCTCAACCAAAGCAGACCTTCCACAGTACCGTCAGGAAATCAATCAGAAGATTGACGAAATCGGTGAGTTCGAGTTTTGGATTCCAAAGCGTGGAATCGTCGAGTGGAAAGGTTCCGCAGGTGTAATGTTGAAATTCTAAACACCGAGGTGGGGGCAAAGTCCCCCACCTTTTTTATCATGAAACAACTTCTTTTTCTTTTACTACCCCTTTCATTATTCGCCCAAAAAAACTACAACGGGGCAACCTATATGGGTGACTATAACGGTCACCACTATTACATCTCCAATGAGAAATACTCATATTGGGATGCACACAACCACGTAAGGAGTATTGATACTTCATTTCGTTTGGTTTCCATTCACTCACAAGGGGAGAACAGTTTTATTGTTATGAAAGAACGAATGGTATTGGGAACTGATTATCCTTTGTGGATTGGGGGAACCGATACCGTTAACGAGGGTCAATTTGTTTGGGATGACGGTACGGACTTCGACTATACGAACTGGTGTTCAGGTGAACCTAATAACTCATACGATAGTGGTGAAGATTACATTATGATTAATTATGGGGGTCCTGGTTTATGGAATGATGCAACCAATACTGGTGATGATATTTTCCATTATGTCTTTAAGGTAAAGAAACCATCGACCCCCCAAGTCACCCCTCAAGTTACCCCCCAAGTCACCCCCCAAGTCGATATCTTTCCGACGCTACTAAACGGTGACATTTCGGACCATATCAACGTAAATGTAACCAGTCCGTTACATTCCAAAGAGTGTAAAGTATGGTTAAATGACAGTGGTGGTAAGATGGTATTATACAATGAATTTGTATCGGTGGAAAACAACAAAGTCCATCTACCTTTTATGGCAAATGGACTTTATCATGGTGTTGTAATTATCGGTGAGGAGAAATACCGTTTTAAGGTCGTTGTGGTTCGCTGAGTTCCCCCTCTAATGGTTCCGTTAAGGAATTACCTGCCGACTCATATCGGGTTTGTGTTGTGTAATGAGTTCTGGTTGCAATTGCCCTGATGTTAGATATAAACATCTTTCTGATATCAGGACGAGGGTGGGAAGAGATAACGGCAGATAAAAACTCATCTGACACTATTATATTCTGTTTTAAGACATCCAAATGGTCCTCGACTAATCTACGTATACCTTCACCCGTTAAAATGTATGAGTGAGTGTTATAGAAGAATGTAGGTTTAACAAAATGTTCCATTCTTATTTCTGAGGGGGGTGTTATATCACCAAAGAATTCGTGTAATGAATTATGTGATAAAAGACAAAGGTCCCAATCGTATCCTTCAGTTTCTTCAAAAATGGACCAATCTATTTTGTGAATAGGAAGAAAATCATCTTCTAAAATTAAGATTCTTTCATATCCATTTTCGTAAGCATGTTCCCAACATTGTGTGTGGGAAATCATTCCACCGGCTTCACCTGCCAAAGCTGGTCTTTGCCACCACCACCATCCGTTATCATTCAAATTCCAATTTTCGTATAACTTATACTGTGGAAAATCTTGTGGTCTGTCTAAAATATTTTTACCTAAAAACCCCTCCTTGATGATAATATCAGTACCATCAGGAAGGGGTAATTCATGTGCTCTATCTATAAGTTCCTGTAAGTATTCAGGACGTAAATCTATGGTTATAATGTAAACCGCATCAAAATTCATATGGATATTTTTATATGAATTTTAACTATAATGTGATAAAATTAAATACTTAATAACATATCAATAAGTTCCTGTTGTGGGAACATATCTACTTTGTCTTTTCTTGTATTTGTATGTGTCCACATACCTTTTACCTTACCATAGTATGCGTTTTCGTTCCATTCAAAACCTTTTGCACCGTTCTTTCTAATCTCTTCAATCAAACCTTTTCTTACATCGATGTTATCACGCTCTGCGATGTATAGTATCAATTTCCTAAGATTTTCAATCTGAAGGTCTGAGTATCTGTGCCATAGTTTGTGACCTCTGAATGGTTCCGCCAATTCAACAATCTGACTTTCATCTACAGTTGCACCCGCATATGTCTTTCCATCAACAACATAACCAAAGTTACATACTTCAATACCCACAGAATTTACGTGCATGATTTGTGAACCATTTGCACCTAAATGCCAACCGTAATTTCCTTTTGGGAACGCTTGTACCACTTCACCATCATAGGTATTGTCATTACCTTTAACAGAAGGACCACCTAAGACAAATTCCGTCGCAATTTGACCAATCTTATCCGCATCCCATGCTTTGATTGTGTTGTATGGGTTGTGCCAACCAGCCGTGTGGTGTAAGAATAACCAACCTGGAGTTATAGGACCTTGTTTGTATTCGTCTTTTGGCATAAAATACTCAACAATATCCAAACCATTTTTTGTGGTATATTTGTTCTTTGAGTATACAGAGTATAATTTCTGCTCCTTTATCACACGAGAGTTATCGGTATCTAAGAATCCCATCATAGATAACGTCTTAGGACCAACAATCCCATCGGGAAGTAATCCATGTTTTTTCTGCCATTCTTTAACAGCGATGTCTGTTTTAGAACCAAAGTCACCATCGGCTTTGAGTCCAAGGAACTCTTGAAGTTCTTTAACTTCATTTCCTTTGCTTCCTAATTTTAAAATCATAATAGAATTATTTATTAATAAATATTCATTTGACTGGATTGAATATTTGCATTAACTTTGTCAAATATTATGTGAACGTATGGAAACCGTACTTGTATTAAACTCAGATTACTCTCCGTTGAATGTAACAACTCTTCGGCGGGGATTTATATTGGTAAATAAGGGTAAAGCAGAAATCCTTAAAAAAGGTGAAAATGATATTGTCACCACAGTGGGTAACTTTGTACGCCCATTGGTGATTCGATTATTAAGTTATGTCCGTTATCAAACAAAGGGAATTCAAGTTAATAGAAAGAGAATCTTCAAAAGAGATGGTCATACTTGCGGATACTGTGGGTCTAAAAAGAATTTAACTTTGGACCATATCCTACCAAAATCTCGTGGTGGTAAAAACACATGGGAAAATATGGTTACGTGTTGCAGTCGTTGTAACAGTGTAAAGGATAACCGTACACCTGAAGAAGCTGGTATGAAGTTAAAAATCAAACCTTACAAACCCAGTGTATTTTCTGTTGTCATTAGTGAAACAGTAGAAATTATTTGGGAAGATTTTCAAAAAGAGTTGTCTAATTCGTTTTCGTAGTTTATATTTGTATAACAATTCAACCCCATAAAGAAATCAATGTTGAACGGGGGTCTGAACATAGGTGACGGCGTCCCTCCTAACTCAGACAGATTGAATTGTATGTTCTTTAAAACTATGCCGCGGTGATGAAAAGGTAGCCATGAGGGACTTAAAATCCCTTGGACAGTGATGTCCGTGCCGGTTCGAATCCGGCCCGCGGTACAAAAGAAAAAAGGTGTACTTTCGTACACCTTCCTTAGATAAAATCACCCCCTTTCATTTAGTGATTTATGAAAGAATATTATTTCTAATATCTTTCAGTTTCAACTCCATTTTGGAGTTGATGTCTCCCATCATGGGACACAGTTTGTCAACAAAAGAATCTTCTAATTGTTTCTTTGTTTGGCTATCACTAACAAAGTTTGTCATTTTATCTTTCATGAAATCAGGCATATCATTTAGATAAGCTCCTGAAAAATCCTCGGTATAAACCTCGGCTAATTTTGACGCTAAGAATCTACAATCTGTAAATAATTTTGGAACGTCATCTACGTCAGTATCACCGATAGCTTTTAGTAATACTTCTTGCTCAAAACCCTGGTACTGTAATTTTTGAATTAGGAAGTCACCTAATTTTTTCTTTACTGTTTCCATAAATTTTGCACCATCTTCTTTAAACATAATTGATAATACATCAAGAAGATTTTCATTAATTAACTTCTTATTGTATTTTTGTTTGTTTAAATAAGACACTTCACTTATTAACCCTGAGATATCTGAAGACATAGATAATCTCTTCTCAATGATTACTGAGTCCTTCTTATCTTGTTGTTTTTTCTTTTCAACCTCTAATAGGTGTTTTTTTAATATATCTTTCATATTATTCGATTTCTAATAAATTGTCTGCACATCCTACAGAACCTCTAACATTACCGTTACCGTCAAAATTAATCTTATACTTACAGTACTGTGGACCCACAAATTTATTTTGGATTGTATCTAATCTCTTTTCAGTTTTCTTAAAGTCATCAAAACCATCTCTGAATTGAGCTTTACAACTAATGATGAAAGACGCTAAATTCTTTCTTGTTCTATCACTAATTAGTTTTCTGTCTAAAGCGGTGTCAACATAAAGTTTAATTGTTTGTCTACAAGCCTTTTTGTTAACATCTTGGTCAGCTAATGACTCAGCATATGCATCGATACTATTAACATCTAACTTTTTAATACGATAAACTTTAAATTCCTGTGGGAATACTTTAGCATTTATTGTGTTTAAGTCAACTACCTCATACGCAGATAATAACTTATCTTCTGGTTTATCAGCAGTGTAACCTTTATCCATGTAGTCACTATACAATTTCCATTGTTCAGGATTTAAAGCATTTTGTAAACCTTCCTCACCTTCTTTCTCAGTTACCTTTTGAATCATCTCAGGTTTTGGAGTAACACCCATGTCTTGAGCTGGTGTTGTGGTATTTGTTTCGGTTTTTCCGGTAGGTGCTGCAGGTGCCGATGCTGTAGGTTTTGGGTTGTTTTTAACTTCACCCGGTTTTGCCCATACAGTCCTCATAGCACGTTTCTTATCGTTAGTAATGGTGAAATTATTACCATCACCCTTCGCTACATAAACGGTAGTTTCAATTTGTTCTAACAATACCCCTAAACCAATATTCCTATTTTCATCTAATTGTATTGTAGTGTCAGCATCATTTAAGTAAGTTACACTAAACACAGGCTTATTCTTACTTAATAAGAAATATATTGCAGCTCTTATAAAAGCATCATCGTCATCATATTTTTTACCACCAATATTTTTAAATTTAGGCATTAAAGATGTAACTTCATTTTTATCATCATCAGAAAATTTAAATTCCTTTCCTTCTTTATCTTTAAATGTGAAAGTTAAAAAATATTCTAAATTGTCTCTACTATTTTCACCGGCACTTACAGGACCTGAAGTATTGGTAGGACCTGAAGTATTGGTAGGACCTGAAGTATTGGTAGGACCTGAAGTGTTAGCCGGACCTGACGCATTGGTAGGACCTGAAGTGTTTGGTGCTTCATTACCACCTCTTTTAATAGGTTCACCACTTGTCGGTCTTTTTGGTTGTTCTGATATTATTTTAGACGATTTTTTCATATTAATAAATATATAAAGATTTTAATTACCTTCAGCGACTTTATCTATCGGCCACCACTCCTCAGGAGAATTACCTTCAGCAGGGAAATATACCGCCCATACATTATCTATTTTTTCAATCATATACGGTTTTTGGTCCCAATATAACTTACCATCTATTACTTTAATATGTTCACCATATGTCGATAATTCTTGAGGTATTAAATTATTTGTCGTATTAGATAATGAGTTTTCTACATCCTCAATTTCTTCTCTTGTTGAATCAACATAATCTTCAGCTTTAATTTCATTACCTTCGATTAATGCATTCCATATATCATCTACAAAAGTTCCAAATGGAACTACCATTTCGAATCCCTCAGGAAAAGTACTTTTAAAATTATTAGCAATAGCTTCAAACCAATCTTTCTTTCCTTCTTCACCCGTCGGACCCCAAGGATTTTGATATTCACCACCAAAACTGTTATTAGCCCACTCCAATAATTCTAATGGAATTCCTACTAATGTTTTACCCAAACCTAAAAGTATAGGAAGTGCAATCCATTTAGCGAAAATACCTGAAGCAACTCTTCCAGCTAAAACATTACCCAAACCTTTAGTTTGTAATTTTTTCACTGTTTCTTCAAACGTATATGGACTTTGTTGTAAAATCATATTTGTAAATCTACTACCCCAATCTAAAAAAGATTCCTTATTTTTAAATGGCCATAATAGATTCTTCCACGCCGACGCATATTCGATAAGTGCTTGTCTAGCGTTTTTATTTTCACTCAATGCCTTTAAAATAGATGAGTAAGCACCGGACCTTTCAAATTCAAGTGCAATATCTTTAGTATATTTAGGGTCATTTTTAAATTGGGCGACAAGTTTAGATATATCAGTTTCAAACGACTTATTCATTGTCGTTAGAATATCCGCCATTTTTTTAGTATAATATTCTGATGATTTACCTTGAGAAACTGCCGTAGCCATTTCATCGGCTAAAGTTAAAAATTGTTTACTTAAAGTTTCTTGCGATTTATAGCTATTTGTTAGTACTCTCCTAATGGTTTGGATATTTCTAAAAGCCCAGTCATCTAAAAATAGTTTAGCTTTTTGACTAAGAGCGGTCACACTCTTTTGTACTAAAGATTTTGATATATTATTATATAAGTCTGGTTGTTGAGTTTTTAACGTATTTTTTATTTGATTTAACCATTCATCATAAAATTGGTCCGCCATTGGTAGTAATTCATCTCCCATACCCGGTACAGTACCAAAAAAATCTTGTCTAGCACCTGATTTTAAATTCATTAAAATTTCTTTGTATTTTTCTGCGGGGTTTGGTGAATTAATTAATGCGTCAATAATTCTTTGCGTATTTGTATCAATAGCATTCCTACTTATTAATAATCCATTTTCAAATAAATAAGTTCCTAATTTTTTATAATCAAGATGTTTTAATAATATTCTTAATTCATCATCAGCAAGTTCATCTAAACTTTGTAAAGCCCCTCTTCTAACTCTTGTCGCTACAGCATCGACTTCTTGTCTTGCAACATTATCTAAATCAGATTTAATGAATTTTTTAATAAAATCATCCGCAGTTGATGCGAGTTTTTTACCTACATTTACAATTGCAGCCGGCTGTTCATTAATCAACATTAATTGATTAATTCTATCTATTTCATTTATTAACTTTTTATTCATAATGATAAATATTAAATATTTTATAAAATTGTAGTAACAAAGTCAGTGATAACACTATCTCTTTGTTCTGGAGTAAGTACATTAATACCCTCAAGGACCTTTTTGGTTAATTGTTGGTCAATTTGTTCTTTAGTCATGTTTAATTTTGATTTTATATTAGATACTTCAACTGATGGGTCTATTTTAAATACTTTAGTTTTAATTGCCTCTTCAGGTTTACCTGTGGCTAATATCCACTTATCCGTTCCTTTCTTTTTGGTATAATATTGATTACCTTCCTTTTTATAATCCCAATCATCACCAAAATCTGTAATAATAATAGGTTTACTATCTAATGGTTTACTAACATTCTGTTTTTTTTGTTCAGCCTTACACCATTCAATAACATCAGGACCTGTAATATTATATGTTTTAGCAATTTGACACCAACTATAAAAAATACCACCTATTTGAATTCCAGTACTTGCCAACCCAAATGTTTTTGGATATTTTATCTGTAATTCTCTAAATTTTGATATCTTACTTTTTAATGGTAATTTAGAAAATGTTTTACTAACAGTTTTCTTTATTAATTCTTGATTAGCCCTTTTTGTAAGTTCTTTTGAACTTTTTGAAACTTGTTCAACAACTTCAATTTCAACTTTAGATAACTTCTTACCAAGTTTAGCCTTTTTCAAAGCCTCCATAACAAATTTTTTACCATACTTTTTAACACCAGGTATGTTAGTAACTAATTCACCAAACGGTATTAATGCAAATGCTAACGTAAGACCGGCACTGAAATCATCACCTTCACTTGAATATACCGCAGCATCAGCAACTTCAAGTGCTATCGCCAATGCAGGACCAACTGGCCCTGTAATAGGTGCACTCATATATAATGCAAATGATAAAATTGGTAGTAGAATATGAGAGTCAATTTTTGCCCATGGCTGTGTTAAATCGGAATATTCTTTATATCCCTGTGAGGTTTTTGGTATATTTAAAGCAGTCATATTCCTATCTTCAATACCTATTCGTCTATCCATAACACTCTCAGGTTGTTCTGATAATATTAATGACCTGTCATAACTCATTAAGTACGATATCATTTCAATCTGTTCTTGTATGTTGTCCTTTTTTACCATACCGGATTTCCTTTACCTCTTTGTATTCCTGTTTCCCATTTAGATGTTGCATCAATAGGGTTGGCTTTACCTCTATTTAATCCTGTTTCCCATTTATTCATTGATGGTGATGATGGTGCAGAATCTCCACCTTCTTCTTGTTCTTCAATTTCACCCTCGACTACATCCTCATCCTCAGGATAACAATCACAAGAATCATCATATCCTTCAGGTCCTTTGTATGCCGGTCCGTTAGAACCTTCATCAATACCCATAATTTTTTTGATTCTATCTATATCCTCATTAATTGTCCTCATTAGGAAACATTTTTCTATAAATACTTTGGTCAGCCAAAAAATTATACGTATATTTACCCCAAAATCTATTATTATGAAAAAACTATTGTTTATTATACTACCTTTATTTCTATTGGGTTGCGAAAAGTCATATCCTACGTATCCTGATATTGATGGTGAATACGTCATTGACCACGTAAGTGTTCTAATTGAAGACCAGGTAACTGGAGCTCGAAAAGATACTTTATACTACACAGGTACGTTTGCCCTTTATATGCCAATCACACCTTTGGATTCATTTGAAGTTGGTGTTACTCGTTTTAAATTTACCGATGCGGGTAGAACATTTATGTGGGATAAAGACTCGACAGTATTTGGTAATCCGTGGACCAAAAAATGTCCATCAATGTTAAGACAAGATTTTCTATCAGGTGAATGGGATGTTTTACAAATACATTTTATAAATACAAATACCGTCACTAGAGTGTTTGAACTATCAATGGTTGGATTGGATGATTTCTCAGCTTGGGTGCGTCAATATCCATTTAAAGCTGAAGGACCTGAATATCAGGTAAGGTATCACTTCCATGAGGTGGGTCCATAAAAAATGGGGGTTATTGACCCCCATTTCTTTTTAACATTTCTTGTATAGTTTTTAAGTTTTGAACAAACTTTTCTGGATTTTGTTTTGCCCATTCTTTGATATGGTCTGGCAGAGCCGATTTTTCCAACTCTTCCATAACGATAAATTTAAGTTCCCTTCGTTTTCCTCGGGCTTCCTCTACCACATTCTCACCGAAGACAGTCATCATTCTTCGAGCCATAGATGGTAGCTCCGTTTTAAAGGTAATATCATAACCATTTTCATCGGCCCATCTCTTAATATCTATTAAGTCGACAATACGATTTTCCTCAAATGGAACTCTATCTTTTAATTTTTTTGGTGAAGTATACAGAGCAAAGATTTTCATGCTGGGACTAACTACAAACGTAATTTTTTCTGTGTCAAGCCCAAAAAATGCCGGTTTTCTTAAATAGATTTTACCCAACAAACTAGATATGATGTCTTTGATGTTACTCATATCTATAAATATCTTTAAACTGTTTCTGCGGACGGTAAATTTTCAGGAAATACTACATAATATTCATTTAAAAATGCAATCAGAGTTTCTTCATCCATATACTCCTCATCCTCATCTTCAAAATCCCATTCGATATCATCTTCATACTCTTGTTCAAAGTAATCATTTTCAAAAGGTGAACCATATCCAAAATCTACAACGTATTCATATTCTATCACGTCCACTCTTACCTGATTAGGTAAATCTGCGGTGGTACGGAATTCGACCGATAACATATTGCTATCCCTATTTATAAAATGTGAATCAATTTCAATCACTTCCATTTTTTAATTCTATTTTTTTATTATGTTTAATAACAAATATCACAAAATAAATCAAAAATTCATTTTATTTGAAAAATATGAAAATCGAATCAACCTCTTTTGATAATGTATACCTCCTCCATGCGGATATCATGGAAGATTCCCGAGGGTGTTTTTATGAGTCGTGGAACGAATTAGATTGCACAAGAAAAAGCTTATTATTTGACCTTCCGTCTGAAACGGCATTAAAAGATGATGGAACTTTAAACACCACATATTTCGTCCAAGATAACGTCTCAATATCCAAAAGAGGTGTTTTTAGAGGACTTCATTACCAAACAGGTGATTACGGTCAAACAAAGTTGGTTCGTGTCTTAAAAGGGTCCGTAGTGGATTTTATCGTAGATTTAAGAGAGAAATCAGATACCTATGGGAGGTTTGAATACTTTGAGTTGAATGACAGAAACAAAACAGCCTTGTTTGTACCACCATATTTTGCCCACGGATTTTTGGCATTAGAGGATGACACAATCTTTACATACAAATGTGGAAACTACTACAATAAAGAAAATGAAGGAGGGATTTATTTTGCAGACCCAATCATTCGTCACATAAAAAACTCATCAGATAAACTTTTTGATATAATTCAGATGTATTACCCTTGTGAGAATGAAAATGATTTATTACTTTCGTATAAAGATACACACGCACCCAAATTTTTAAAAAGAAAGTATTAATATGGAAATTGTAAAAAACCTTCAAGTAGTCGAAAAGGCAAAACGAATCATCGATAGTTGTCAAAATGAAATTCACCTAAAGGTGGCTGAAAAATATTGTGATTTGTATTACGAAATGTTTGAGGACTTTGCTAACTACCGTATTCTAATCCATCGTCTAAACGATAAGGGTAAGGGGTTTTAAAATTCCTCAACAGGAGGAAGGTGGTGAACAACCTCACTGGATGATTTAACTTCATATCCGGTATTAGGGAATACAAAGTAATCACCTTTCTCATTACCATACACCATATAGTCGGTATTCTTTTGAGCATAGTTTTGCATTCCGTATGTTGAAACTATGTAATCTCCGTTTCGTTTAACAATTTTCTTTAAAGGCTTAATTTGGAAACTTTTTCCATTAATGATTGCATCAATTCCATTATAACGGTCCATTATTGAACCAGGAGGGAAGAATATAACATTACCACCAATTTTATCAGCTAATCTTGCAGTGATTCTTTTTTCAGTTTCAATACCATTCTTAATTGACTGCCATTGTCTATCGACCAACGTCTGAACAAATTCCTTATCACTTTTAAAAATGTTTGACATCCATTCAACAACATCACCAGGTTTACCTTCAGATTCCCATTTCTTATTTAATATATCGTGAATTTCTTTTTTGGTATCAAAGAAATTCATAACAGACCAAGTTTCACCATCACCAGTTTTATCACCAATAGGGTAAACATCTCTTAAACCTGCTGAAAAAACTTTATCCTGAGGTTTCCAATTATCAGGAAATGCCATTTCTAATGCGGCCCTAATCGTCTTAGAATTTACACCATCACCACTACTTGTAGATGTTTTATTGAAAAGAGCATCCACATCATTAGGGTATTGTTTTTGGAAAATATACATCGGAATACTGATACTATTATTCCTTGAGTTATAGTTAATAAATTTACCTTCAAATTCATAATCCTTATCAGGACTCTCAAGATAAGCTATTTGGTTTGGTATACCAGTAAATTCACCATCCTCATTTTTTACATTATTAAAATACAAATACCACTTACCGGTTGTTGGATTTTTCCACGGTTTCATAGATTTAAATGAAAAGGTAACAGGAGATTCTGCATAACCAGATTCCTGTATCAGTCCTTTAATAAAACCTATGAGAGTATACTTCATGTCAATAAATATCCATAAAAAGAAAAACCCCTCATAAGAGGGGTTCCACCATTGTTGTTATTATTTTAATCTTTTGAGTTTGTATAGGGTTGACGTTATCAGTTCAACAATGGTGTCGACGATATTTTGAAGATGTGAAGGTAAACCTTCTCTATTCTCTTCAATCATTTTTAATAATTCATTAAAGTAATTAATCACCATTTCTTTTCCTTCATATTTTTTCATAGGAAAAGAAGTATAGTTTTGGATGATATCATTTTCACCTTGGTACGATTCAATTAAAGAATCCGCTAAACCATCAATACCTTCATAGTAACCTTGTAAAGCTTTATGTTCGGCGTATGAATCTGTTTGTAAATGGAATATATGTACTTGAGTTTGTGAGAACAAAAGGTGCGACGCCATTGTTTCTATTTTACTAGAATCGTTAGTTACTTCCTCATCTTGTTCTTGAACTCTCTTTTTGATTACCTCAAGTTGTGATTCTGTTAGTTTAATTACTTTTTTCATTTTTATCTGTATTTGCAAAATGGTTTTTTATCTTTAACGACATAAAGATTAACCGCTCTATTAATTTCTTTATTGAATGATTGTGATATCGCCGCAGCTCTGTTTGAACTAGGAACTACTGTTTTAACCAGTACACCACCATTTAACTCTTCATCTTTTTTGTCTGAACAATTAGGTAGTTTCATGATTTGGTCGAAACTAGCTTGTTCTTTAACAATCTTCTCGATTAATTCATTTAATTGAGATTCACTTAATCTTACAACCTTTTTCATTAGTTAAACTTTTTAAATCTATTGAAGTTTTCCAATATTTTATTTCTTTGTTCTTTGAATGATTCATGCATGTCCTCATCAATTTCATCGTACATGTCAAAATCATCCTCACCTGCTGAACCGTACATACTTAAGATAACTTCACCAAATTCATCTTTGATGTAATCAAATAATTCATCATAGTATGGTCTTTCATAATAATCTTCTAAAAGATATGTAATGAAATTATCTGCAAATTCAAACTCGTCACCATATTCCATAGGGTCCATCTCAGCTGCAACCATATCAAATTTTTTAGATAACATAATTCTTTTTGCGATGGTCTTAAATCCTTCTTCACCTTCTTCATTAATAGATTCACCATACACATCTACATTACCACCTTCAGAATCAAAGTTATACGCTCCTTTTTCATCTTCCATATCTTCTTTACCGTCAAACTCTCCGTCCATTTTTTTCTGAAGAGCCATCATATCGGCACCTGTATCACCATCACCCATAATATCCTCATAATCGAACATATTTTGGATTGCCTCTAAATCCATGTCATAAGGGTCTTTATCATCACCAGATGGTTCGAATTGTTCAGGACCTCCTGATTTATAATCATAACCTGGGTCAACATCAGATACATCCATGTCGTCAGCTTCAATTTCTTTCATTTCAATATGCTTACCAGTTATGTTTTTAACTAATCTTGATAAGATAACAAAAGGAATACCCGATTCTGCTATTGCATCTTCGATGGTCATTTTACCATCAACAACTTTCTTAGCATAACCCAATGGCGAAAATTCACTCTCTTTGATGTTCACCAATTTTTTACCTGTCTTTTCTTCTTTCATGATGTTAGAGTATGCTTTAACATCACCAGTGTTGGTTACATTAATACCACCTTTATCTAAAGCGTAATCCCCAACAGTTAATGGTGTCATATTATTTTTTCCTTGTAATGTTGCGTAACCGTCATACGCTGTTTGATGTTGTGAAAGAATGCTTTGTCTTTCTTCATCGGTCATTGTAGAATATCCTCTCATATGGCAATAGTTTTTCTATAAATATAGTTTGATTACAAAATGTTTTTTATTTATCTTTAACAAAAAAAGAATATGGAACTTACCCGTGATTTTATTGATGAGATTGCCGAAGGAGCAATTGTGTTAGATGGTTTTGATGATTGTATTGTTGGAGTCACCGAAGAATTTGGTTCAAACATTAGAATTCTTTATTCGGTAAAAAAAATAATAGATAAAATGGTATCTGAAGGTATGACAGAAGAAGAAGCTATGGAATTCTATAGTTTCAATATTATTGGTGGATATTTTGGGGAACAAAACCCCATTTTCTTGGTTGACTATTTGTTAGATTAATTTTTAATCCTTATCTTTGGGGTATGTTAAACAGTGAACAGTTCTTCAAGATTTATGAAAACGACATCAAAGTACGTCGTTCAATAAAGAAACGCGTTTTTACATACAAAAAAGAAAGTACCGATGTTAAATTTCAAATCACTTCAGTAAAAATTGAAAATCGTGGTGAGCTTCATGTAAATGTTAAAGTATCCGGTATGTTACAAATGTACTGGGGTGACTCTTATAGTGTTGACAATAGATACCGTTTCAGTAGTACCATTAATCGTAATAGAAAACTACGACGCGATTGTATCGAAAATGCATTAAAATCATACTTTAAATTGTGGGGAGTTGAGGGTTACTGGATTGAATGTAAAAAAATCAAAGTCCTTCCTTTGGATTCAATCATCTAGCTTGAATAAAGAACATTAACATTTGCTTTCCTAAATCTCGAGCAGTTCTATTAAGATTCTCAATAGTATCTTCCTTTCCCTCTTTTTCTAAAACCTTCATAGAAGCTCGGATGATTTCCATTTGGATTTTGTCCGCAGCTTCTAAAAGTTCTTCTTTTTGGTCAGGGTCTATTTCAAACCCCTTCATTTCCTCTAAATCTATAAATTTTTCCAAATACTGTCTTCCAGACCATGTGAATGCAACGCTACTCAACATATTAACTAATCCACTCATTCTTAACTTTTCAAAAAAATCATAAACAACATTAAGATTCATAATCTTAACCAAGTTACCGATTTTACGAATATCCTCTATATTTTCAGTAATAGGTTTTTCTTCTTTTTCTTTCATCCACATATCGGTGATGGTAACCAAACCCAATGTTCTACCGTTATCCCAATCAACTGATATTATCTTATCATCAGGACCCTCAAATGGGTCTCTGGTAATATCAGTCACCGTACCTTTCGTACCAGGATGCATACCGGACTCTTCTGACATATAAACCAGAACAACTCTATCACCAACTTTTAAATCAGGGTTTAGCATAATATATGTGATAAATACCTTTGTTAATATATTTATACAAATAAATATCCACCTATGAAGGTTATTCTAACAGAATCACAATATCAAATGTTATTAGTTGAGGGGATTAGTGATAAACTAGTTGATTCAATTAAACAATCAAAAGAATTTGGAAAAGAGGTTGTTGAAACTGCATCTAAACAGATGGGTATGAATTTTAAATTTTTATTAACTTATGGTGCGGGTGTCGGAGCATTAGCTGGTCCAATAATGTCATACCTGAGAGGTGAATATCCTGAATTAACACCGGCTCAATTAATGAACGTAACCGTAGCGGCAATTGCTGTAACATTTTTTACCGCAATGAACTCTTCTAAAGAAGCTAAATCACAATTAGAAGAAGAGGGATTAGAAAATGAATTAGAAGGCGCCACAGATTACCTTAAAAATATAACTGGTAGATTTGGTAGAGTATTATCAACTTTAGGTGATATCAAATTTAATTTAATTGATATCTTGGCATATAGTACATTACTTTCAGTAATTCCTTTCTTTAATAATTTAGTTTCAGTTGCGGGTCCTGACTATTCTGTAGATATTGCGTTAAGAGGATTGGCAGCATCTGTAGGTTTAACAGTTTTTGGAAGTGCAATCAAAACCGTTTTAAAAAGATTAGCACACAAAGTTTCAGATAAGAAAACGTCAAATGATGATTTGAACGTTATAGAAAATTAAAATTCTTATCTACTTCGTAATACAAAACACCCAACGAATAATACAGTAACCTAACTTTATTATTTTCTTTTAATTTTCCAATCTGATTCATCTTTACCGTATCTGAAGTAATAACTCCAACAATCTTCTTATCAGGAGGACTCATTTGTGAAGGATGTGAATGTACCACAGGTTTAAAAACCTCAGGAGTACTGGCATCCAAAATTCTTTTAATTAATTGTGTCTTTGAACCACCGTATTGTATCTTCAAAGATTTGGCTAAATTTTTTAACTCAATTAAATGTAATTTGTTTAATTCTTCTTTTGTCATTTCCATAACGCCTGTACCAATACTATTAATATTGCCAATGACAAAGATACTAAATTTTTTACAGTTAATGTCTCTTTTAATAAAAATTGTGTCAAAATCATCATAACAACCACACCAATAGAGAATTGAAATAATCTAGCACTCCATGCGGATTCTAATTCATCATAAACATAACGAGCTCCCCATATAAAAAAATAAGATAAAGGAACACCTAAAACTATAGCTGTAAACCAAGTATTTTCTCTAAACCACGGCCATTTCATTTGTGCGAATTGTTGGAACCATGCACCAACCTGACCCAAAACAAGAAACAATAATCCCACCAACAGATTCTTCATATTTTAAAAATAAAAAATCTGTTTAATAATTAAA
>Ga0099848_1000572_pt1 | contig 17383 bp, 14 predicted proteins | sample CB_VirMetaG_3_FD_78179 | JGI IMG/M metagenome (GOLD analysis project Ga0099848, IMG submission 78179) | Freshwater to marine saline gradient viral communities from Chesapeake Bay - CB_1508_1S Viral MetaG | ecosystem: Environmental > Aquatic > Marine > Coastal | place: USA: Chesapeake Bay...
ATAAATTCATTAAAGTCTTTGACTCTTTTAAATACAGAACATCCTTCGCTCCAATCGTTTACAAATTGTGATTCAGTTTTTGGATTTGAACGATGAATGTTAATACCAAAAACACCCTCATGAATTGTTGCGGGGTCCATATCAAATTTCATATCTTTATTTTTATCACGATAAACTTTAACAGGTCTGTCTTGACATAAAGCATCATATTTTCCTTGGTGCTTTCTTATAATATATGCACTTCTATATTGACCCGGAACAAGAATTGCAACACCCCTTGTATTACTAAATTCTCTCACAGCTTTTGTTCCCGGATCTGTGGTAATATCCCACTCATGATATTTCCACACACCATTTTCTTTATATGTTAATGTTAATTTATCATCAAAAACATTTGTAACTCTTGAACCCGGTCCTGAGTTTCTAACGCTAACAACGTTAACATCAAATCCTTTATTTGAATCATCATTAAACCAAACATAACCTTTCGATTTAAGAGCTTTTTCTATTTTTTCTTTTGAGTATAACATGTGATATATAGTTTAACCATAAATATTATTGATTTATTTTTTATATAATTTATTTTTTCATAAAAACTTAAACAAATGTCAATATTAAAAGAAGAAATCAAAGGAACGAAGATTTATAATGAAATTCAATCTTCAAATATTGTGAGAACAGAATATGATACACAAACTGAAATTATGATAGTTGAATTTAAAAATGGTTCTAGGTTTGAGTATGAAAAAGTACCCCATAAAATATATTCCCAATTTAGATTAGCTGAATCACAGGGAAAATTCTTTTCATCCTCAATATCAAAAGCATATAAGTATAAAAAAATTTAATAAATTTAAAAACTTATTGGTTACCATATATTTATGGTTAAAGCTTTTTTAAATATATGAGTGAAGAATCGAAAATAATTTCATCGTTTTCATTACAAGAAACATTAAATCCGAAAATTTGGGATAATTATAAAAATCCCGAAAAAGCTTCACTTAAACCAGAAATAAGAAAGAAACTTCTTGAGATTGCTCATGAGTTTATGGATTTTATCGATATTGAGTTTTTTGTTGATGATATTATTTTTACTGGTTCTCTTTCAAATTTTAACTGGTCAGATTTTTCTGACGTTGATTTACATCTTGAAGTTGATTTTACCCAGTTTGATACTGATTCAGTTGAGTTATATCGTGAACTGTTTAATTTAAAAAAACTTTTATTTAATACCAATCACGATATTACAATAAAAGGTTTTGAGGTTGAGCTTTACGTTCAAGATATTATTGAACCTCATACAAGCGGTGGAATTTATTCGGTACTTTTTGATGAGTGGACAGTTGTACCCCAAAAAAAAGATGTTAAAATAGATAGGAATCTTTTAAAGAAAAAAATTAAAACGTGGACCAATAAAATTGATGAAATTACCGAACAAGTTAAAAATGGTGATTATGATGAATCAATTTTATTAATTAAAGAATTAAGAGATAAGATTAAAAAATATAGAAAAGCTGGTCTTGAAAAGAATGGTGAATTTTCATATGAGAATTTGGTATTCAAATACTTAAGAAGAGGAAATTATATTGAAAGATTAATAGACTTATCCAATCAATTAAAAGATAAAAAACTGTCTTTAGAGTCGTTAAATGAAGCTAAATTAATTAATGAAATTGAAATTAAAGACATTTCAAATTTATCTAATTACCCAACCAATAAAAAATTTAAAAAAAAAGATTTTTTTATGATTCATCATACAGCGGGTTCTGGGTCTGCTGAGGATGTTATGAGAGTCTTGAATAAACGAGGATTATCGGTTCAATGGATTGTGGATAAAGAAGGTAATGTTTATAGAGCATTGCCTCAAGATACGATTGGTGCGCACACAGGCTCAAATGCAAAAATGACATCAGTTAAAAACTCAAACACAGAAGGTGTTGAAGTTATTGGTATGGATGATTCAGATATTAAAAAAAGACATGATATTGATATAAGTGCGGGTAGATTACCAAGACAAGCAGAGGCGGTTAGACAATTAGTTAAATATTTGGGCTATTCACCAAATCAAATTGTTGGTCATGGTGATGTAAGTACAAGAAAACAAGCGACTGAAGGAAAAACAATTAAAGAATATATTTTACAAAATTGGAATAAACCCATTGATGGTGATTTTAAAATAAACTCAATGGACTCAACATCTAACGATAAAAAAGGCGAATCTCTTTTTGATAAAATTTTAATATTTTTGGGATTTGGTAAAAAAGCAACATCAAGTGAAAAAGATTTCACAAAAGAATTGGAAAACCTTATTAATTCAAATAAAGAATTAAAATGGGAAAAAACCGGAAGATTGGAATATGATGATGACGTTGAAATTTTACAAAGCGTTTTACAATTGTTGGGTTACTCTTTACCTAAATGGGGGGTCGATGGAAAATTTGGTCCCGAAACAAATTTGGCTGTAGTAAATTTCCAAAAAAAACAGAACTTAACCCCAAATGGAATCGTCGATAAAAACACATTAAAAAATATTGTTAAAGAATTAGCAAAAATTGATTTAAGTGGTGAAAAAATTAATAATATTCAAAAAGAAAAACAAGAAATAAAAATAGAAACCTCTGATAATAAAAATAAAATTTTGAAGTTTTTAACTGATAAGGGTTTGACAATAGAACAAGCATCAGGAATTGCTGGTAATTTACAAGCCGAGTCTAATTTTAAACCTAATGCTGTTGGTGATAATGGAACATCTTTAGGTATTGCCCAATGGCATAAAAGTAGAAAAGACAATTTAATTAATTTTTGTAACTCAAAAAAACAAAATTCGGAATCGCTTGAATGTCAGTTGGATTTTTTATGGGAAGAATTGAATACAAAATATTCAAATGTGTTATCTTCTATCAAATCAAGTAACTCTGTTAGTGAGGCAGCAGAAATTTTTGCATCAAAATATGAAAAACCAAGTAGCACTGATTATAGTAAAAGAGTAAAATTTGCAGAAAAAATATATAGTGATATTGCAATTTCTTAATTTTTTTGAAATCAACTATATTTATATATAAAAAATAATAAAATGCCAGAAACAGTATCAGCGGGAACTTATAATTATGTAATACAAGATTGTGCTTGTACGGGGAATACTCAGTTTTATTCGCCACATCCTGAATATGTTAATCCAAAAAATGGTGATACTGTTGTTCAAATCTCTTCCGTTGAGCTTGGTGGCTTTAATGGATTAAATAATTAAAAATATAAAAAAATGGGAACATTAAAACCAATTGGTAGCGAAAAATTAGAAGGAACAAAAAAACTTGCTCGTATCATGGAAATTGCTAGATACAAGGAAGCGTTACCTAATCAAGAAAAAAATCTACAAACAGAATCATTTTCTGTTCAGTTAGCTGATGGTAATATCTACAGAATTTTACATGAAAAAAATGGATATATCATTCAAAAAAGTGTAAATGAATCATTTGATTATATTGAACCCATGAAGAATAGAAAATATTATTCTTCATATTCTGACGCATTTAAAAGAGTTAATTTAATTGCCAAGGAATTAAATACATTATATGAAAACAAAGAAGGAGTTTCATTATTTGGTGAACAAAAAAAATTCGTTTTAAAAACGCCAACACCTCCGGCACCAGAAATGGGCGCTCCTGCGCCAGAAATGGGTGCTCCTGCACCAGAAATGGATGCTCTTGCACCAGAAATGGATGTTCCTGCACCAGAAACACCTGCGGCGGATAATCCACCTTTAGACATTGAAGCCCCTTCCACTGATTTAGAGGGGTCAATGAATGGGGAACAACCAATGGGGGAGGTTTCATTTAAACAAATACAAAAATTAACCGGAAAATTAGCCCAAAAATTAAGAGAGTTTAAAGTTTCGGGCGAAATGTCATCAAAAGATATAAAATATGTTGTTAATTCAATTTTATCGGCATTAGATTTAGCTGCACTTGAAGAAGACGATAAAGAAGAAATTTTATCAAGATTTGATAATGAAGACATGGAAACCGACATGGAAACTGACATGGAAACTGACATTGAAACCGACATGAGCGCAGATGCTGGAGTTGAAACACCTGAGGGGGATGTCCCAATGGGTGAGGGATGGGATGTAGAAGAATCATATGAAGAAATTGAAGAAGATGAGACACCCGAAAATAAGTTTACAAAGAATATTATGGATTCAATTTTTTCAGAATCAAGGGTAGAATCTACGTTAATGAAATATTTTGAAAGAACAAAATCAGAAATTTTAAACGAACAAAAAAAACATAATCAATTTAAAGAAAATTTAAAAGTTAAAATTAAACAAGAATTAAGCGAGATTAATAAATTAGCTGAAAGCATAGCTCAAGAAAAAAATGCTAAGACTTTTTTATATAAAAATCCCACTTTTAAATTTGTAGGAAAAACCAATAAGAAAAGTTTAGTATTTGAAAATAAAGGTGAACAAATAAGAATTACAACAGAAGGCGAAATATTATGAGTCATTTAGTATATGTAAACGGATTAGGACCAAATTATAAAGGTGAACATATATACGAGTTTATTTTTTCAGATTCTGATGAAATTGGTGGCGAATATTGGGATGCTAAACCATCACATGGTCAACCAAAACCACCTGATTTGGATTATGTAAAAAAAGTTGGTATACTTAGAAATAGTGGTGTTATTTTTGATTTGGTACAAAATTCTGATGTTTTTGGGATGGAGGATGCGGTAGATGGCGTTATAGCATTAGCGTGGGAGAGTAGTGATATTAAACCTAATTCTAAAAAATTAGTATTTTTATTTGGTGAAGAGGAAAAAATTATAAAAGATAAACTATATTCAAGAGATTTAGTTCTTGAATTTGAAAAAGAAATGAGTTATGAAATCAATTAAACAAAAATACAACGAACTAATTCAAAAAGGTTTTTCCAAAAAAACTCTTTATTCTTTAAATGAAATAGAACTTTCGGGTCTTTATAAGTTAATTAGCGAACAAGTAAAACAAACAACTAAACAAGTTACAACTACAACAATCCCCTCATCTGTTGCAAAATCAACCGGTGCTAATGTTGGTAATGTTGATATAAAACAAGACGCATCCGGTAATATTGTTGCAACAAAAATGGAGGGCGAAATGAAAGAAGCTGGAAAGAAAAAAGTAAATCCTTGGGCTGTTTGTACTTCAACTATGGGTAAGAAGTTTGGTACGACCGAAAGAAGTGAGTGGACAAAAAAACAAATGGATGAATATGAGCGTTGTGTTATGGATGTTAAAAAATCAGCAAAAAAATATAAGAAAAAAATTGATGAAGAATTAGAAAAACAACTTGTAAAGTTAGTCGAAAAACATATCTCACCAAGAATGACTAAAGGTGATTTACTTAATTTAATTGAGCAAGGTACTAAAGAAGCACCGACAAAGCCTAAGGAAACAGAAAAAGAACGTACAAGACCTTGGCATCCCGGAAGAGATCCTCGTCCCGGTGTTGATCCAGCGCCAAAAGCTAAAAAATCGGATGAGAAGAAAAAAGAAGATATTATGAAAATAATTGCACAAATATTAAATAATAATGAGTAAAAAATTTAAATTATCTGAAGCTCCGGTTGATTATGGTAACTATCCGGAAAGAATGGACCCAAAAACAGAAAGAAAAGTTTCTAGTCCAGAAAATCCTTATGCTAAAGCATTAAGAGGGGGCGTTTCTGATGTTGAAAAACTAATTGGGTCTCGTTTTAAAAAAGTTGTTGATAAACTAAGAGCGGTAACAGGAATTAATGATTTAAGTAATAGATATGTTATGAGTCAATTAGTCGGGGAGATGATGGGTTATGTTAGACCCATAGTTAATATTGAATCTAGACATAAAGCAGAATTAGAAAGATTAGCAATAGATCTTGCTTTAGATATTACTGAGGTTGAAGAAGATTGGTATAAAATAGAGGCGCTTCTTAATCGAGCACCAATTAATGTTTCAAATTTTAGAAAGAAAAAAGAGGAAGAACCTAAATTTGAGGTACCAACAAGTTTTGATGTTGAAGAATTGACTGATGAGGAAAAATTTGAATTAGAAAAAGCTAAAAGAAATATTATAAATGCTATTGTGCAGGGTTCAGCAAAAAAAGGACATTATGCGTTTCAAATGCCTAATGTCAAAGCTAAATTAGATGCTATTAACCCTTCATTATACGGAATGTATTCAAAAGTAATGGCAATTAATGATTTGTTATATTTTACTGTGGAAGATATGATTGAGCAGATGAGTCAAACTGGTTCGGGTGTTGCTGGAAAAACACAAACAATGAGTAATGATGATGACGATGAAAATGCACCAGAAATAAAAATTGTTGCTGAAGGATTATTTTTTCCAATATTAGTACATGAAATAGTTAAAGGTATTGAAGAAGCAAAAGGAAAATACGGATTACCGGAAGACCCTGAAATGGCTATGAAAGTCATGGGACAAACAGATGTTTTATCTCAAGAACCAATGCAATTAAGAATTGGACCTGAATTGGTTGAAAAAATAAAATTTGCTTTACCTGCGGAAATTTTTGAACCAGAAAATAAAGGTTTAATTAGTTTTTTCCAAACTGAATTATATTCTTTACCCGCTAAAGAATTTTTGGATGTTATAAGTGACGTTGTTTCTGAAAATGACGCTGAAAATAGAAAAGGAATGAAAAAATTTAGTGATTTATTAAAAATTGCAAAAAATAAAAAATCACAATACGACAAATCAAAGAAATCAACTGATTCGGGTGATGATGAGGATGAGGAATTTGGTTCATTCTTAAAGGGTTTAGATTTGTAAAATCACTCTATTAGTTATTCTAATAGATAATATATAATGCAAGGATTAACAAAAGAGCAATTAGCGTTAGAATATGTTAGGTGTTTAAAAAGCACACCATATGCGCTTAAAACGTATTTACAAACATATGATAACACGGTACAAAAGTATGTACCTCTTGAGTTATTTCAAGACCAGCAACAATTAATTAACGATTATGATACGTATGAAGAAAATATTGCGTTAAAATATCGTCAAGCTGGTGTATCAACTGCTACAGCGGGTTGGGCATCAAAAATACTTGCTTTTGCGAAAAAAGAAAAACCTGAAAAAATTCTAATTATAGCAAACAAATTGGATACCGCTGTTGAAATGGCGAATAAAATTAGAAGTTTTATTGAGCAATGGCCTAAATGGGTTGGTATTGAGTTTTCGGATGAAAAAAATGCGGCAAGACATTTTAAATTAAATAACGGTAGTGAAGTTAAGGCGGTTGCAACATCTAAAGATGCTCTTAGAGGTTATACGCCAACAATCCTTATTTTTGATGAGGCGGCTTATATTGAAGCTGATGATGATTTCTGGGCAGCTTGTATGGCATCTCTTTCTACTGGTGGTAAAGTTATTGTTATATCAACACCAAACGGATTTGACCCAATTTACTATGAAATTTATGACCAATCAATTCGTAATATGAATAACTTCAAAATTACAGAAATGTATTGGTATAGAGATCCCAGATATACAAAAGATTTATATCTAGTTAAAACAAATGATATCGTGGATTATCTTTTAAATAGAGAAGAAAGAAAAGATTTAGAAATTATTGATTTTTCACATATAAGTCCACATGAAAGAGATTTCAATATAATAAAAGATTATATTGGTCAAGGATTTAAACCATGTTCAACTTGGTTTGAAAATATGGTTAAAAAATTAAAATATGATAGAAGAAAAGTTGCACAAGAACTAGATTGTCAGTTTTTAGGTTCAGGTGACAACGTTGTAGATTCAACAATTCTTGAAGATATTAGAGAAAATCAAGTTTGTGAACCAAAATATAAAACAATGGGAGGTTCTTTATGGGTTTGGAAAGAACCCGAACTTGGACATAAATATATTCTTGGTCTTGATGTCTCTAGGGGAGATAGTGAAGATTTTTCAGCTTTCCAAATAATTGATTTTGATAGTAGAGAACAAGTTGCGGAATATCTTGGTAAAGTACCCCCAGATGTGATGGCGGAAATAGCGTATAAGTGGGGAACAACATATAACGCTTATATTGTTATTGATATTACCGGTGGTATGGGGGTTTCTACTGCTAGAAAATTACAAGAATTAAATTATAGGAATTTATATATCGATGGACTTGAGCTTGGGAATAAGTGGAAATATGATGCAAAAGCACTTGATAAAATCCCCGGTATTAATTTTAATAATAAAAGAGTTCAGATTATTTCTTCATTTGAGGAGGCTTTAAGACATAAATTTAAAGTTTATAGCAGTAGATTATTAAATGAGTTAAATTCATTTGTTTATATTAATGGTAGACCCGATCACCAAAAGGGTCGTCATGATGATTTAATCATGTCAATTGCTATGGCAATTTATGTTTCAGAGTTTTCTTTTACACAATTAGAAAAAGTTACGGAACATACGAAAGTTATGATTGAATCATGGCAAGTTAATACATACGAACCTAAACAAACTTCACAATTCTTTAATCCGAGCGTATCTTTTACTGATGATAAAAGTATATATAGAAATAACCCAACAAGAAAAGACTATGAACAGCATTCTTGGTTATTTGGTGGGATAAGAAGGTAAAAAAGATATAAAATGGAAAATGAAAAACTAACAATATGGCAACGACTTTCTAAGGGTTTCGGTCCAAATTCATTACTTGGGCAAGAAAGTCCAACATTTAAATTTGATAAGAAAGTTTTATTAAAAACACCAAATAAGCAAGAGTACGAAAGAGAAAAACTCCAAGCACAACAAACTGCTTATTTAACATACCAATGGGGTAAGATTGAAAATAATTTATACACTCAATCTGTGTATTATGAACCCACTAGATTAGCATCATATTATGATTATGAGAGTATGGAGTTTACTCCGGAAATTTCAGCAGCATTAGATACATTTTCAGAAGAATCTACAACACCAAATCAAGATGGTCAAATGTTACAGATTTATTCTGAATCAAAAAGAATTAAATCAATTTTAACAGATTTATTCTATAATCAATTAGATATTAACACAAATCTACCCATGTGGACAAGAAATACTTGTAAGTATGGTGATAATTTTGTGTTTTTAAAACTAGACCCAGAAAAGGGTATTGTTGGTTGTTTTCAACTACCAAATATTGAAATTGAACGTATTGAAAAAGGGATGGTTAAACGTCCGGGCGGAACACCAAATAGCGAACCAGAAATTAAACAAATGAAATTTTCTTGGAAGCAAAAAGATTTGGATTTTAATACTTGGGAGGTCGCACATTTTAGATTACTTGGTGACGATAGAAAACTACCATATGGTACTTCGATGTTAGAAAAAGCAAGAAGAATTTGGAAACAATTAATTCTTGCTGAAGATGCGATGTTAATTTACAGAACATCCAGAGCACCGGAAAGAAGAGTATTTAAAGTTTTTGTTGGTAACATGGATGACAAAGATGTTGAAGCTTACGTACAAAGATTTGCAAATAAATTCAAGCGTGACCAAGTTGCAGATCCAAAAACAGGTAATGTTGATTTACGTTATAATCAAATGGCGGTAGACCAAGATTATTTTGTTCCTGTTAGAGATATTAGCTCACCAAATCCGATTGATACATTACCGGGAGCATGTATTGATTTAAATACCAGAATTCCCCTTCTTGATGGTAGAACTTTAACTTTACAAGAAATAATTAATGAATGGGATAATGGTAATAGAAACTTATGGGTTTATTCTTGTGACCCAAATACAGGTTCTGTACATCCGGGTATGATAACTTGGGCAGGTGTAACAAGAAAAGATGCTGAAGTTATTAAAGTCACATTAGATAATGGTGAAGAGGTGATTACAACCCCAGACCATAAATTTGTTCATAGAACTAGAGGATTTGTTGAAGCAAAAGATTTGATTGTTGGGGATAGTTTAATGCCTTTTTATTCAAGAACCGAGAAAATAAAAACCAATACTAATGACTATCATCAAATTTTTGATAATGAAAAAAATCAATGGGTTTTTACACATAGAATGGTAAAAAACAGTGCTGTTGGTAGTTCTTTAGTAAAAGAATGGGTTTTTAATTCTGAATTTGAAAATAAAGACAAAAAAATAATTCACCATAAAGACCACAATCGCTTTAATAATAATCCAAATAATTTACTAATAATGAATGGTGAAGATCATTTAAAATATCACCAACATATAATAAAAGAAACGATTTGGAAAGATATTGAACTTAATAAGAAAAAAATTTCAGAAGGTATTAAAAATTATTTAAATAATCTTTCTTCAGATGAATTACAAAAAAGACATGAAAGAATTAATAATCCGGTTTCAAAAGCTAAAACAACTAAAAAGTTATTGGAATGGAATAAAAATGAAGAAAATTTAAAAAGTAAGGGTAAAAAAATTTCAAAGGCTTATACAGAAGAAAGAAAAAATAAAATAAAGCAATTAAATTTAATAAATTGGTTGGATGATAATTATCGAAATAAAGTTTTTTCCAAAAAACAAACAATAACATTTGATGATTATATATTTAATTCATTTGTTAGTGAATTTGAAAAGACTTTACGTGCTGATTTAACGTTAAAGAACTTAAATAGTTCTTTTGAATTTATTTCACATTTTAAACAAATTAATGAAGAAATTCGAAGTTCGCTAACAAATTTAAATGAGTTTACGCAAAACCATGTAGACAAAATGGTTAAACAACGAGGGTTTAAAAATTTTACGGAATGGAAACATTTTGAGTGTAAAAAGAGAGGATTTAAAAATATTCGTCAATGGAAATATAATGTTGAGAGGGAAATTTATTTTAACCATAAAATAACTAAGATTGAATGGTTATCAGAACGTATTGATACTGGAACTATTACTGTAGATGGTAATGAAATTTATTCAAAATCTCACACTTTTGCTATTGAAAATGGCATTTTTATTAAAAATTCTAACCTTTCTGAAATTGCGGATATAGAATACATCCAGAAAAAACTTTTAACAGCGTTAAGAATACCAAAAGCATTCCTTGGATTTGAAGAGGTTGTTGCTGATGGTAAAAATCTTGCGTTACAAGATATTCGTTTTGCTAGAACAATTAACAGAATACAAAAAAGTATGTTAGCGGAATTAAATAAAATTGCTATCATACATTTATTTATTTTAGGTTTTGAAGATGAACTTTCCAATTTTACATTAGGATTAACAAATCCGTCAACGCAAGCTGATTTATTAAAGGTTGAGGTTTGGAAAGAAAAAATCGTACTTTATAAAGATGCTGTTGCAGGAATTGAGGGCATTGCACCAACATCTCATTCTTGGGCTAAAAAGCATATTCTTGGTTTCTCGGACGATGAAATTAAACTTGATATTCAACAACAAAGAATTGAGAAGGCTGTTTCAAAAGAACTTGAGAATACACCAAATGTAATTGTAAAAACAGGTATTTTTGATACGATAGATGCAATCTATGGTCAAAAAGGTGGTGGCGCTCAAGCTGGAGCACCCCCTCAAGAACCAACATCTGATATGACAATGCCTGAAACTAGTCCAGCATCATCACCATCAATAACTCCACCAGAAGCACCTGAGAGCGCACCAATTGAAGCTCCAGCAACGGTACCTGAATCAGAAAAAGACCGAGTTAATATTTTACTTGAAGGCGGACTTTTGGGTGAAGATGAGGAAATTGATTTAGGTAAAGCCAGAGTTCATTTAGGTGAAATGGAAGAACAATTAAATAAACTTCTAAAATCATGATATTTATTTAAAAAAATATTTTAAAAAATGAAAACCTTTGGAATTGTAAAAACAAAAATTGAGGATAAATTAACCGAATCCTACAAAAAAAATACATTTAAAAAAGAATTAAAGAAATTTAAAACACTTGTTTTAGAAGATAAAAATATGGCACAAATTTATCACATTTATGATAATTTATCCAAACCGCAAGGGTATTCTGAAGAAACATCAAAATTATTTTTAGATGAAGCGATTAACATGATTAAAAAATCAATCGAAAAAATTGATTTTAAAAAATTAAATGAGTGGACAAATGATGTAAAATCTAAAAATAGATATTCACATATTGATGTGATTGTTGAGGGTAAAGTTCAGCAAATTGAATCAATTGTTAATAGCAAGAAATTAATAATAGAGAATCTACAGAAAAAACAAGATAAGAAGGAAGTAATTAACCTTCCATTAAAAACCATGTTAGGCGTAGCAAATAAATCATTAAATTCCGTTATTTCAAACTTAAATGAGGAAGAAAAGAAAGAATTAAATCACATCATTTCTTTATCTGAAAATGAAATAAAAACACAATTTAATGATTTAAAGGAAAATACAATAAAAAAATTAGAGAGATTATTGTTAGAACAAACAGATGCGGATTTAATGAATAAAATTCAAGAAACAATTACGAAGATAAAAGAAGAAAATCCCGGAAGTTTAAGTCTCTATAGATTACAATCACTGAGCAAAACTTTCTAAAAATTTGTCAATCCCATATTTGTTTTCTATACTTATAGAAAATAAACTTTTATGAGAATGACTAGATGAAAACTGGTAAAACATTAAAGTTATCTGAATTTGATAACTTAAAAGTTTCATATGGAACTGTGGATTTTAAGAATTTTAAATCAATGTATTTAAATATTCAAAGTTGGTTACAACCTAAAATAGATTTAGAAAATTGGGATCGAATAGTAGGTAATTTAAGAAGAGAAATTAAACATATTATTTATGAATATATAAATCCAAATTTTTTTGAAGAAAATTTTATCGTTGACTTGGATTTAAGAACAAGCGGAATACAATATGGTAAAAAAAGTTTTATGAATTTGGAAATAACTTTTTATGTTAAACCCAAAGTTAATTTTAAATCAACAGAACTTAAAAATGAAATGCGTTATTTATCAACACTAATAAATAATAAAGCAATGTTAACCAACAAATACTTTAGTTGTTCATTAACAAAAAAATTAAATCAAGAAAATATATTAGAATACGCACATATTTATAGATAAAAATTATCTATGAAAATCTTAGGACCAAACGAAATAGGACAAAGAGGTATTCTTATTGAAATGGATGCTGGTTATATTTCACCAAGTGATGAACGTAATTTAGCAATCATTAAAGAATCTAAAAACTTATTGGATTATTCAAAACCATTTGAATTTTATGCGGTATTACAAAAATATGGAGTACCAAACAGAAATGGTAGAATTTATCCTGAAAGCATATTAAAAAGAGAATCTGAAAATTATTTAAAATTAATCAAACAAGGGAAAGCTATGAGTGAATTAAATCACCCAGAATCTTCCCTTATTGATTTGGATAGAGTTTCACATCTTATTACAGATATGTGGTGGGATGGACATATTTTAATGGGTAAATTAAAATTATTAACATCACCCGGTTTTCATGAAAGAGGTATTGTATCAACAAAAGCGGATATTGCTGCTAACTTGTTAAGACATGGTGCGACTTTGGGTATTTCATCAAGAGGTGTTGGTTCATTGGTTAAAAAGGGTGAACAGAATGAGGTTCAATCAGATTTTGAATTGATTTGTTTTGATTTGGTTTCATCTCCATCAACACCGGGAGCTTATCTCTTTAACGACATAAATGATAGAAATAAATTTGAAGAAAATATTGAAGAAGAAAAAAAATTGAGACAACAACCCATTTCAGATAAAAAAGAAAATAAGTCACTTGACTTAATGAAAAGATTATCCGATTATTTGGGAAAATAATCTAAAACCTTTTAAAAATGAACGAAAATCAAAAGTATTTTGTTGCAAAAGTTTCTTTGGACATCCCAGATCTTGAGAGCGGTAGAATTAAAATAAAAAAAGAAGAAAAGTTAGTTATGGGGTATTCTGTAACTGATGTTGAAGCTAAAATTACTAAGAAATATGAAGGATTCGCTAGTGAATGGAGAATTACTGCGGTGGTTGAAAGTAAAATTGATGAGGTGATAAGTTAAAAGAATAAAAATATTTTTAATAAAAAAAGGGGACAAATTGTCCTCTTTTTTTGTTTTTAATGTTTTTTTTCAAAACAGCATATATTTATTGTAAAAAATATAAAATATATGTCAGAAAAAAAATCATTAGTAGAGGATACTTTAATTCAAATGAAAAATTTGGAAGAAGCTATCCAAGAAAACGCAAAAGGAATACTTGCTTCAACTATGAAGGAAGAAATCAGTGATTTAGTAAAAGAGTCTTTAAATGAGGCTGAACCAGAAGAGGAAACGGATGAAATGGATTCCGATTCTGATGATAATGAAGAGCAAGAGTCGTCCGATTTAGAAATGGACATGGATATGGAAGACGAAGTAAGCGACGAATCTGAAGATGAATCTGAAGAAATGATGGGCGCTGAAATGAGTCTTGACATGGACGTAGAAGATGAAGTCCCAATGGACTTAACAAATGCATCAACAGAAGAACTTTTAAAAGTTTTTAAAGCTATGGGCGAAGAAGATGGTATTATCGTTAAAAAAGAAGATGATAAAATCCGTCTAAAAGATGATTCAGAGGATGTTGAATATTTAATTGATTTAGGCGAAAGCGTTGATGAACAACCTGCTGATTTAGATGAATATTTTTATTATTCACCCGAATCAGAAAAAAAGTTTGATAAAGAAACTTCCTCTAGATGGGACATTAATAAATCAGCAACCGATGATTTTGATTTAGATGATGAGTCTGATGAAGAAGAATTTGATTTTGATTTAGATGATGAGTCTGATGAAGAAGAATTTGATTTTGATGAACTTGAGGAAAAAATGCCAATGCGTAAATCACATAGAGTTCGCAAAATGAGAAAAAATGAAGAAATGCATGAACAATCATTTGCAGATGAAACCGATTCTGAGTCTGAAAAACAAGCTGATATTGATGCGATGTTAGATGACATCTTTACTGAATCAGAGGAATCTGAGGAAGAAGAGGATATTGTCTACGAAATTGAATTAGATGAAGAGGACGATACAAATTATGATATGACGGAGGAAGCCGAAGAAACAGACGATGATTATGAAATGAGTGAAACCTATGATTTAGAGGAAGCATTCAAACCAAAAATGTTTAAAGGCAAGAATCCTGAAAGTAAGTCAAATAAAGGTCCAAAAAAGATGTCTATGAAAAAGCCAACCGGAAAAATGTTTGGTATGACACCAAAAATGGGTAAGGCTACAAAAACATCTGGATCTGGTGTAAAGAAAATTGAAACAAAAGAAGCAGCAAGAACTTTGGGTATGGGTAGCAAATTTAGAAAAGGTGGTTTACCAAAACCTAGAACTGCTCCAAGACATCTCGGAGAAGATTTTGATTTTGAGGCAATGAATGCTGAATTAGTCTCTTTAAGAGAAAAGAATGAAGAGTACAGAAAAGCATTAAATATCTTCAGAGATAAACTTAACGAGGTTGCTGTATTTAACTCAAACCTTGCTTATGCAACGAGACTTTTCACCGAACATTCAACTTCTAAGCAAGAAAAAATCAACATTCTTAGAAGATTTGACGGTGTTGAGACAATTAAGGAATCTAAAAATCTTTACACAACAATAAAAGAGGAATTAAGTTCCAAGGGTACAACACCAATAACCGAATCGATTGAGTCAAAAATTGAAAAAACTCCTTCTAGCGGTTCTGCGGTTAATTTGATTGAGTCTAAGACTTATGAAAATCCGCAATTCTTGAGAATGAAAGACCTCATGAATAAAATAAAATAAACCTAAATAAAAACAAATTAAAACAATGGGTGCATTATTAGAAAGCGGTCTTGTTGGTAACATTGGTCTTAAGCACCTTAAGGTTATCAAGGAAGACACAATTAACAAGTGGGACAAATTAGGATTCTTAGAGGGTCTTAGAGGTCACTTAAAGGAAAACATGGCTCAGTTGTATGAAAACCAAGCTTCACATCTTATTAACGAAGCTGCTTCAACATCTGACAGCGGTTCATTTGAAACCGTAGTTTTCCCGATTATCAGAAGAGTTTTCTCAAAACTCTTGGCGAACGATATCGTATCAGTTCAAGCCATGAACCTTCCTATCGGTAAGTTATTCTACTTCATTCCGAGAATTCAGGGTTATACCGGCGCTACTGCTGATGCCGCTATTCCCGGTGGTTTCTCAGATTCAGGTCAACACTACGCTCCGGTTGGTTCTCCCGGTAACTATCCCGGTGATCCTAACACTGGATATCCCCCTGCTTCAAATGCTTATGGAAAGAATCTTTATGATCTCTTCTATGAGGGTAATGAGCCGGGATTAAATCCTGCTGGTCTTTTCGATTACTCAAAGGGTAGATTCCTCATCGTAACTGCTAACACACAAACTGTTGCTTGGAGCGGTTCTGATCTTATCGCAACATCCTACACTTCAGGTGAATATAGAAAGATTTTACTTGCTCTCTCAGGTTTCACAACCGTAGGTGCTGGTAAACTTATCGGCCCTGATGGTCAGGAAATGGACACTGAATCATTCTTGTCAGATCTTACTCTTTATACGTCAAACGCAACAGTTGCTTCACAATTAGGTACAGCAACAGTAACTCCTCTTCTTTACAGAGTTGTAACTCAGAAATACGGTAAGGGTATTGTACAGTATGGTACACAAACTCAAGCTCCGTTTAACAGAACTACAACTGGTGGAAATGGTGGTTACTTTGATGACATCTGCTCACCGACTGGTATTATTTACCTCGAAGTTGATGCTCAGGTTCCTGTTTGTATCTCATGCGAAAACGCTAACACAATTGATGGTTATTCCGGCGCAACTCTTACGAGTGCCGCTTGGTCAGGTGAATCTGGAAGTGGTCAGATTATGGCTGCTTGGAAGCGTTACGAGGAACTCGAATTCGAAGACAAGATTGGTGAAGTTTCGTTCGACCTTCAGTCAGTAACTGTTTCAGTAACTGAAAGAAAGTTAAGAGCACAATGGTCACCTGAACTCGCTCAAGACGTTGCGGCTTTCCACAACATTGATGCTGAGGCTGAATTAACCGCTCTCTTATCTGAGCAAGTTGCCGCTGAAATCGACAGAGAAATCTTAAGAGATTTAAGAAAGGGTGCTGCTTGGACATTAAGATGGGATTACAATGGTTGGAAGAGATTAGGTACCGCTGCTGTTCCTTACACCCAAAAGGATTGGAACCAGACCCTTATCACCGCTATCAACCAAATCTCAGCACAAATCCACAAGTCAACCTTAAGAGGTGGTGCTAACTGGATCGTTGTTTCTTCTGAGGTTTCTGCAATCTTTGATGACTTGGAGTACTTCCACGTTTCAAACGCAGCTCCTGAGCAAGATCAATACAACATGGGTATCGAAAGAGTTGGTACA